>Ga0268296_1042_pt1 | contig 111624 bp, 112 predicted proteins | sample MetYM1_FD_191345 | JGI IMG/M metagenome (GOLD analysis project Ga0268296, IMG submission 191345) | Soil microbial communities from Anza Borrego Desert, Southern California, United States - Methylocaldum Y-M1 | ecosystem: Environmental > Terrestrial > Soil > Desert | place: USA: California... | reverse complement strand
CCGCCCCGCTACCTCGTCGTGCGTCCTTGTCTTCTTCATTCTTGCCCCTGGCCCAAGGGCCCCTGCGACAAAATGCCCCACTCCTAGGGTGCGTTGCAGTCTATCACTCATTCATGCCTTGTCAAGGCTATATCCGACGATTCCTACTGCCTTTCCGACTGGGGCTCTGAGGCCGCGATAAATCAGGGCAAAAGCACACACACAGAAAAGAGACTGGCACGCGTTCGCGCTCTTGCAGAAAGGCCAGGAATGGGCACTCCAAACGAGCCTGCCGCCCGGAATTCAGAGAACACGAAAGCTCAGTACCAAAAGAAATGGAAGAAGCCGCAAAGGAGTGAAAAAACACGCACCAATGGTTTTCCGAGACTATTCGATTGAACCGACGGACCGAGCATCAATCACTTCCGCGGCCTCGCGGGCGATTTCCAGCTCCTCGTCTGTCGGCACGATTAGGATTTTGGCTCGACTATGGGAGGCTTGCAGCTCCGACGTTTCAGACGCGTCCATTGCGTTTTTGCGTACATCGATCACGATTCCGAACGGCTCTAGACCCGAGCAGATTTTGTAGCGGATGGGAGCGGCATGCTCACCGATACCGCCCGTAAAGATCAACGCATCGATGTTACCCAGCACAGCCAAGTAGCCCCCGATGTATTTTTTGATCGCGTAACAGTACATTTCGACGGCCAACCGGGCGTCTTCGCCGCCGGCCGCAGCACGCCGCAAAATTTCGCGCATATCATTCGCCCCGACGAGCGCCTTGAGCCCGGCGTTCCTGCTTAGAAGGCACTCTATGTCTCTCGCTGAATAATTGCGGGAGTTCATCAAATGGAGGACGATGCCGGGATCGATGTCGCCGCACCGCGTACCCATGATTAAGCCCGCCAAAGGCGTCATGCCCATCGATGTATCGACGCTACGGCCGTGCTTAATGGCTGTAGCGCTCGCCCCATTACCCAAGTGCAACGCGATGAAGTTGCACGACTCCGGCGGTCGCTCCAGATGGGCGGCGGCTCGTTTCGTGACGTACGCGAACGAGGTTCCGTGAAACCCGTACCGGCGTATTCGATCGTCCCGATAAAATTTTTTCGGCAGCGCGTAATGGTAGGCGTGAGGCGGCATGGATTGGTGAAAGGCCGTATCGAACACAGCGACCTGAGGCACGCCTGGCCAGAGTGCGCGGCAAACCTCAATGCCCAGCAAATTTGGCGGATTATGGAGAGGCGCGAGCGGAACAGCCGCTCGAATCGCCGCCATGACCGAATCGTCGACGACGACAGCGGAACGGAAAGTCTCCCCTCCGTGCACCACACGGTGGCCTATTGCAAAAAGCTCGTTCGGGTCCGGCAACTCGCCAGACTCGTCGAGCCTCCGCATCACTTCGGCAAAGGCTTGACGGTGGTCAGCGAATCCATGCCCCTCACCACCATCTTCAGGCGAAGAAGTGTGAGTCTCTCCAATTCGTTCGATAATGCCTGACAGCAGCACACGTTCGTCACTCAGATCAAACAACCGATACTTTACGGACGAACTACCCGAGTTGAGGACCAAAAGCTTCCTCTGCATGAGTTCTCAGTCAGCTTGAGGGAGTGCGTCTACGAAATCCTTTCCGGGCCGCGCCATCGTCGCTCGCTCATTATTGAGGCCATGTCCAATTGGCGAACTCCGGCTTGTCCACACCGTGCTCATACGCATAATTGCTGCACTCGATCTGCATGTCGCGAAGCTTTTCCTTGACATGGGCGCCCGCAACCAACAGCCCCGGCACGCGATTAATCACATCGATCGCCAGGCTGAAACGGTCGATTTCGTTCTCGATGGCCAATTCCAGCGGGGTATTGATATTTCCTTTCTCTTTATACCCTCGCACGTGCAGGTTCTTATGATTGGTTCTTCTGTAAGAGAGGCGATGGATCAGCCACGGATATCCGTGGAAATTGAAAATAATCGGCTTATCCAAGGTGAAGAGACTGTCGAAATCGCGGTCGTTAAGGCCGTGGGGGTGTTCGCTTGCAGGCTGCAGCTTGAACAAATCGACCACATTGATGAAACGGATCTTCAATGTCGGGAAGTGTTCGCGCAGGAGCATGACAGCCGCTAGCGCCTCTTTCGTTGGGATGTCGCCGCAACCCACCATGACGACATCCGGCTCCGAACCCTGGTCGTTGCTCGCCCAATCCCAGATTCCCAGGCCCTTGATGCAATGCTTTATCGCTGCTTCCATGTCCAAATACTGCAAATGCTTCTGTTTGTCCGAAACAATCACGTTGACGTTATAGGTACTTCGGAGGCAATGGTCCGCCACGCATAGGAGCGTATTGACGTCGGGGGGCAGGTAAATACGGGTCACTTCTGGGCTCTTGTTGACCACGAGATCGAGAAACCCCGGATCCTGATGAGTGAAGCCGTTATGATCCTGTCGCCATACGGTAGAGGTGATCAAGAGGTTCAGGGAAGATACGGGAGCGCGCCAGGGGATGTCGTTGGCGATATCCAGCCATTTTGCGAACTGGTTGAACATCGAGTCGATCACGTGGACGAAGGCCTCATAGGTCGAGAAGAATCCGTGCCGCCCGGTAAGCAGATAGCCCTCGAGCCAGCCCTCCAGCGTGTGCTCCGACAACATTTCCATAACACGCCCCTCCGGCGATAATTCGCCGCCGTCGGCGTCCTCCGGCAAGTAGTCGGCCAGCCACATTTTTTTGCTGGCTTCGTACACATCATCCAGCTTGTTGGAAGTGGTCTCGTCCGGACCGAATACCCGGAAGTTACTAGGATTTAGCGCCAGAATGTCGCGCAAAAAGCGTCCGAGGGGCCGCGTATTTTCCGACTCCACGGAACCAGGTTTCGGCACCTCGACCGCATAATCGCGAAAATCGGGCATCCTTAAAGCTTTACGGAGCAAGCCACCATTGGCATGGGGATTGGCGCTCATGCGCCGATTCCCCCTGGGAGCCAGAGCCTTCAACTCGGGAACGAGGCGGCCGGTGGCATCGAACAGCTTCTCCGGCTCATAACTTCGCATCCATTCTTCGAGCATCTTGAGGTGCTCCGGATTCTGGGCGACTCCTGCGAGCGGCACTTGGTGCGAACGCCAGAAACCTTCTATTTTGTGGCCGTCGACCGTCTTGGGTCCTGTCCACCCCTTCGGGCTGCGCAGCACGATCATAGGCCACCGCGGGCGGCTCAGGCCACCGCCCTGGCGGGCTTCCTGCCGAATCCGACGAATTTCGAGCACGCAATGTTCTAAAGTAGCCGCCATCGCTTGATGCATGGTTTCCGGATCGCTGCCCTCGACAAAATAGGGCGTCCATCCATATCCCGCGAACAGCTGCTCCACTTCCTCATGGGAAATGCGCGCCAGGACGGTCGGATTATTGATCTTATATCCATTGAGGTGGAGGATCGGCAGTACCGCACCGTCCCGAACCGGATTGAGGAATTTATTCGAATGCCAGGAGGCTGCGAGAGCTGCGGTTTCTGCCTCGCCATCGCCGACCATTACGGTAACCAAGAGATCGGGGTTATCGAACGCCGCACCGAAGGCATGGGAAATGCTGTAACCTAACTCTCCCCCTTCATGGATCGATCCCGGCATTTCCGGCGTGCAATGGCTGCCGATTCCGCCTGGAAACGAGAATTCCCTGAAGAACAGACGCATCCCCTCTTCGTCTTCATTTTTATTCGGATAGATTTCGGAGTACGTACCCTCGAGATAAACCGGCGCCAATACGCCTGGCGCTCCATGACCGGGGCCGGTGATGAAAATCGCATCAAGATCGTACTTATTGATTAGGCGATTGAGATGAACGTAGCTGAAACTCAAGCCGGGACTGGAGCCCCAATGACCAAGCAAGCGCTTTTTGATATGCCCCGGCTGCAAAGGCTCTTTCAGCAGAGGATTGTCCTTCAGATAAATCATGCCCACCGCAAGGTAGTTGCACGCCCGCCAGTAGGCATCGAGTTTTTGCAGCTCGTCGGCCTCGAGTGGGTGTTCCGCGATAAAAGACGCCATGGGCTTACCTCGCTGTTTGTTAGCTGATGAACTTAAGAAACAAGGCCGATTAAAACTCGGCCTTCATCATTGACTTTGCTTCGAAAACAACCAATTTTAGTTTGACAAGCTTAGATGAGCATAATTTGATTACTTTTATCCGAAAAACCATGCAAATGCCGACGCGAACATCTATGAATTCGCGAAAACTTCCCACAAACGGCAACTCTTAAACGAGAACGTCGTGACACGGGTTGGAACGCATGAGAAACCGCACAAGATTTTGGCGTCCATCCGGACTCGCCATAAAATGACGGCCTTCAAACATCGCCGGCGCATCAACTTTTGAACCCTCTCCGCAAGCTTGCCTCGCAAACCGTCATCTACGGCTTGAGCAGCATCATCGGCAGATTCCTCAACTATCTGCTGGTTCCGCTGTACACCTATACGTTTCCGGCGCAGGAATACGGCATCGTTTCGGAGTTTTATGCCTACGCCGGCTTTTTCGCCGTACTCCTGGTGTTCGGCCTGGAAACGGGCTTTTTCCGCTTCAGCAACCGGGAAGAACTCCGGTCGGACACCGTATACTCGACGGCGCTCGTCTTCTTGATATTGGCGAACCTGGCGTTTGTCTCCGGAATCGTCGTATTTCGCGAACCGCTTGCGGCGCTGCTCCGCTATTCGGAGCATCCGGAATATCTGGTGTGGTTCGGCGCGATTCTGGCGCTCGATTCCATCTCCGCACTGCCGTTCGCCAAACTGCGCTCCGAAAACCGGGCTTGGCGCTTTGCCGGCATCAAACTGATCGAAATCGTACTCGCCATAGGACTCAACCTGTTCTTCCTGGTTTATTGCAAAAAGGCCGAGGAGCTTTGGCCGAACTCGCTTGGAGCGCGTTTGTACGATCCGGCTATCGGTGTCGGCTATATCTTCCTGGCCAATCTTGCGGCCAGCGCGTTCAAACTCCTGCTGCTCATGCCGCAATTCAAAAGCTCGCGGCATGGGCTCGATTCACGACTCCTGAAAAGCTTGCTGGCTTACTCTCTGCCGATGGTGGTGATCGGATTTGCGGGGATGGTCAACGAAATGCTCGACCGCGCTATCCTGAAATTTCTGCTGCCCTATGATCTTGCAACCAATCTGCGCATGCTGGGCATCTATGGCGCGTGCTACAAGCTGTCGATCCTGATGTCGCTCTTCATACAGGCCTTCCGTTATGCAGGCGAACCCTTCTTTTTTGCATATGCCGGACGGGCGGACGCAAAGCGCGCTTATGCCCTCGTGATGAATTATTTCGTGATCTTCTGCGTATTCATCTTCCTGGTGGTGACCCTGTACATCGACGTATTCAAGTACTTCGTCGGCGTGGAATACCGGGAAGGGCTTCACGTCGTGCCCATTTTGCTCTTGGCCAATCTGTTCCTGGGCATCTACGTCAACCTGTCGATCTGGTACAAACTCACCGATCGAACCCTGATGGGGGCATGGGTGTCATTGATCGGCGCCGCGCTCACCATTGGGCTGAATATATGGTGGATTCCGATCATGGGCTACATGGGCTCGGCCTGGGCGACGCTGGCGTGTTATGCCACGATGACCGTCATTTCGTACGCTCTCGGTCAATACTATTACCCGGTGCGTTATCCGCTAGGAAAGATCGTGGGCTATCTCCTGCTCGGATTATTGCTGTACGGCGGACACAAAGATCTGGTGGAGTCGTGCGGCTTGACGTCCTGGACGGTCGGCACGGCATTCCTCGGACTTTACCTCCTGATCGTCGCCCTGGTGGATATGCGCCCTATGCTCAGAAAACGGCAGCCGGCATAAGACTCGCTCTCGGCAGAACGTCGACAGACTGAAAATCAGTAGCGGTCATACGGCCCCGCCGCATGCCGAAGATGCTGAGCCAGATAATCCGGTCGATGCATGGGACCAGCCAAAATCAGGCCAGCCAGAAATCCCCCCACGTGCGCCCAGAACGCCACGCCACCGCCAGCCTCTTGCAGGGCCGGGAGTCCGCCTGCGATCTGGATGAAAAACCAATATCCCAGCATGGCAATGGCCGGCAAAGCCACGGTAGTCACATAGAATCCGAGGAAGATCAGCGTCACTATTCTGGCCCGCGGATAGAGCCGAGCATACGCTCCCATTACTCCGCCGATCGCGCCGGAAGCCCCCACCATGGGTATTGCCGCAGCGGGATCGGTAAAGATCTGAGCGCAGGCGGCGGCCAAGCCACATGCGAGATAAAAAATAACGAACCGTATCGGCCCCATCGAGTCTTCGACATTGTCGCCGAACACCCAAAGGAACCAAAGATTTCCGATGATGTGAAACCACCCGCCATGGAGGAACATATGGGTCACCAGGGTCAGGACGGACGTATCCCCGGTCAGCTCGCAGCCCAGATTTTCTCCGAGGGGAATGACGGTTCCGGCCGGTACACGATCGAACAGCTCACCCGGGATCAAGCCATAATTGCACAAGGACCACGCCAGCGGCTCGCCGTTACCCAAGCCTTGAACAAAAACCCAACTGGCGATATTCAGCCCGATTATCGCAATCGTCGCCACTGGCCTCCTGACAATCGGATTTTCGTCTCGTAATGGGAACATAGATTCCTCGCATGTCTTGTGAGTGGTATTTGGGAAACCCAAGGCCGTCGCGACACTCGACTCCAGCGCCATGCGAATTGGAGTCCGGGAGAAAAAGAAGCCAAGATCAAGCGAACCTGTAAACGGCGCCACTAGCCGCTATCAATAAAGGTCGACCGGATCGACATCTATAGACCAACGGACTCGCTTGGCTTCATCAAGTTCCGAAATCAACGGCAGCAGTGACTCGATAAGCCCGTGCAGCAGATTGCGCCTGGCGGATTGAAACAGCAGTTGATAACGCTGCCGTCCCGCCCGCCGCGCCATCGGTGCGGGAACCGGCCCCAACACCGACAATTCGGGCGACGGTCGCTCGTTCGCAAGATCGGCAACTCGCCCCAAGAAGCTTCGCGGCGCCTCGATGTCGGTCGCCTCCGCCCGCCATAGCGCCTGATAGGTAAAGGGGGGCAGCTGCGCCGCTCGGCGCTCTTCCGTACAGGCTTTTGCAAAACCGGAATAGCCGTCCCTGATCAACACATGAAGCAATGGGTGGCCAGGGTGCCGAGTCTGCAAAACGACGGTGCCCATTCGTTCTTCCCGCCCGGCGCGGCCCGCTACTTGAATAATCAATTGCGCGGTCCGTTCGCCGGAACGAAAGTCGGTGCTGTAGAGACCGGAATCCACGTCCGTGATTCCGACCAGCGTAACCCGCGGAAAATGATGGCCTTTCGCCAGCATCTGGGTGCCGATCAGGATATCCACCCGGCCTTCGTGAATGTCGTTCAAAAGCGTTTCCAATCGTCCTTTGCGCCGCGTGCTGTCGCGGTCAATGCGCACTATGCGGGCGCCTGGGAACAACTCTGCCAACGCGTTCTCCACGCGCTCGGTCCCGAGTCCCAAGGGGCGAAGGTCTTCACTGCCGCAGCCGTTACAAGAACGGGCCAAGGACTGTTCGAACCCGCAGTGATGGCAACGCAGACGCCCATCGCCCGCATGAACGACCAAGTTCGCGTCGCAACGTCGGCAACGGGCGACCCATCCGCAGGCGTGACAAATCAAAGTCGGCGCAAAACCGCGCCGATTGACGAACAACAGCGCCTGCTCGCCGCGGCTCAATGTGTCGGCAATATACGCGATCAGTGCCGGCGAAAGCCCTTCCTGCAAGCGATGCCCTCGAATATCGAGCAATCGGAAGCTGGGTTGGAGCGCCCCGCCTGCGCGATGAAGAAGCCGCAAATGCCGATACCGCTCCTGCGATACGTTGCAGAGACTTTCCAAAGACGGCGTGGCCGACCCCAACAGAATAGGAATGTTGAACAGCCGGGCTCGCATGACGGCCACGTCGCGCGCCGAGAAGCGGAAGCCATCCTGCTGCTTGAATGAAGTGTCGTGCTCCTCGTCCAGAATGATCATCCCCGGCGACTTCATCGGGGTGAAGACGGCGGAACGGGTACCGAGCAGAATACTCACCTCTCCTCGCTGCATTTGTAGCCAGGAACGGCAGCGCTCGGTTTCCGTGAGCCCGGAATGAAATATCGCGACCGGAACCGAGAAGCGGCTGCGAAAGCGGGCTTGCAACTGAGGCGTCAGATTGATTTCCGGCAGCAAGATCATGATCTGCTCGCCTCGCGCCAAAACCTCCTGCGTCAATTGCAGATACACTTCGGTTTTACCGCTGCCGGTCACGCCTTCCAGCAAGAAAGCGGCGTACGCGCCCATGGCCTCCCGAACGGCGGCTATTGCGCGCTGCTGGTCCTCGTTGAGACCGAAAGGAGGAGATTTGAGTGAATTGTGGGCAGGCACTTGCGCTTCCCGGCTCTGGCACCAGCACGCCAAACCTTTCCGAACCAGGCCGTCTACAGCACCGCGCCAGTCCCAATCCAGTTCGCTCAAAAGACTATGAGGAACGCCGTTCGGATGCTCGCGGAGCAATCCGATCAACGCCGCTTGGCGAGGGGCTCTCTTGCATGACTGCGCCGCGAAAGCATAGTCCTCCGTGACCAGGCGAAGAACCCGTTCTCCCGCGAGCTCGGCCGCACTGCCCTTGCGCAACAGGACGGCCAGAGCCGCTGCGACGACCTCACCGATAGGATGGTGATAATAACGGCTCGCCCAGTTGAGCAACCGGAGATCGTCGGAAGACAGCAAGGGATCGCTGTCGAGTATCGCTAACGCCTCCTTCAAACGTCCACGGTCCACCTCCGATTCTTCCGCAATGTCCATCAATACGCCAATTTTTCGGCGACGGCCGAAGGGAACTTCGACGCGGACGCCAAGCTTCAAACTCTGAATATCGGAAGCTGAAGGAGGAAGATAGTCGAACAGACGTCGCAAAGGCACCGAAACAGCGATCTTAAGAATTTTCGTCATGTTCAACGAACTGCCACAAATCCCGGGTAAAATCGGGAAAACCGCAACACGCTTAGCAGAAAAGCAAAATCTTGCTTATCCACAGTTTCTGTGGATAACTTTGTGGAATAGATGTCGGGATGTTGCCGAAAAATGCATGAAGACTAGACTTTCATTAAATTGTAAAGATTTTGACCAAAACTTATTTTTTATAATTTTATCAATGCCTTATTTGGTCACAAAAAAATCTAATCGCGGCAGCACTGATTCAAATTTTTCCTTGACAAACAAATTGAATACACTGTGCATAAGTCGACCGACGACAGCAACCGGAAATCAAGTGTTTAACCATTCTGCAATGAAAGACAACAATCGAACGATGGAGGATCTATGGAGATTTATCATCTACAGGTGTTACGTACCGATGCCTCTGGCATGCCGCTGGAATGGATAGGCTACCAAGAGGCGGCAAAGCTTTATCATCTAGGTGAAGTAGCCTATAGCTGCGGTACCCACCTGTATACGCTGCGGGGTGGCATTAATGCCAAGACGGGGCGCCGCAGTCTCATCGAAGTCAATTCGATCATCGCCACACACCACCACCATAACAACGGCTACGGCATCGATCCCAACTACGTTCCGCCCCTAAGCAATCCTGCCCTATTCCGCCGCGACAACAATCTTTGTCTCTACTGCGGCCACCGATTTCACCATAGCGACCTTTCCCGCGACCACATCACTCCGATCAGCGTCGGAGGCGCCGACACCTGGAACAATGTCGTAACCGCATGCAAGCGCTGCAACAACCATAAAGCCGGACGAACCCCGGAACAAGCCGGCATGCAACTCCTAGCCATTCCGTTCACCCCAACCCACGCGGAATATGTCTACCTACAAGGACGCCGGGTATTGAGCGATCAAATGGAATTCTTGAAAGCGCATTTTCCCCGCAAAAGCCCTTTGCATCAGCGGTTAAGCTAGCGCCTTCAGCTCCCTCAGATGGTCTCCAACATCCGACAAAGAGTACACGCGCTTCCGGCTAGTGTTTGCCGATTTTGTCCGAACCGACCAGACTGATCGCTTCCCAAAGCATGGAAACCGCCGGCACCAGAATCTGCCCGCGTCTCGCCTGATAAACCGCCAATCCCACCAACAAAAGAAAAAAGGCCGACTGCAAATCCACTAGCCCGCCACTCGCGGTGGTAAGGCTGCGGTCAAATGCATCGAGACCCTTGGTTGCGTGCTGACCCAGCGTGCGGACGGGTGTGGCCGACAAGGGTTTAACGGAAAATAAAGCGGCTTGCTCCGCATACCTTGCAACATCGATTGCACTCGTTTCCGCGGCGTGAAGCAGCAAAACGCTACCGGTAAACGCATTGAGCTTGACGCTGGTAACGCCCGGACATTCGGCTAAACGTTCGGCGAGAGCGGCAAAAAAGGCCGAATCATTGCGCTTTTCGGGAATTCTCAGCCGTAATCGACCGGCTAGCTCATGAACGACGAAGGCCGAGACCATCTTTAGCCTTTCATATCGCTTTCCGCAGCGGCTTGCTCGGCGGCTTCGAATCCTTCCGCTGCGGCCGCCTGCTCTGCCAGCTCCGCTCGAACCTCGGCCACCAGATCTTCGAAGGTTTCGCCGGCTTCAGCCGCCCATTCGCGGCCTTTTTCGAACAGCAGGATGCCGGTCTTCACGGCTGCTCGTGCAGCTGGCCGCAGCGCCGGCGCAAGAACGACACCGGCCGCCACCATGCCAAGCCCGATCACAACGCCTTTGGCCACACCGTTTTCAAGAAAATCGCCGAAACCAGCCATCGCTACCTCCCTGGATTCCAGAAACCCCATTGATAAGAAAAAACCTCGGCCGCATAAAAAGCCAAGGGTATTATGCCAGCGGGCCAAGAACCACGAAAAGTTTAAATAAGGGAAAGCTAAACTGACGCGTACGAGAGCTTGTAATCGGGGGGCCGCAGCTTATCGTACTCCGCTCGAATGAGCCTCGGGCCGTACTTCCGCTCGAGACGGCGGATCGTAAAGTGGCTATGTGCCATAACTTGAAAGTGCTGAATGAACACGCTGTTGACCAAAGCGCCACCGACCGCCCCCACAATCGGGACGATTTCCGCCGCGGCTTTTTCCGAGACCGTTGTGCCGAAACGGCTCGAGATCATCATAATAAAATCCACCAACATCGGCGCGCCGGCCCGATTGCCTAGGCCGTTCCGAGCGATATAGCTGGAGGCTGCCGCAACGGGCCGCTCCAAAGCGAGACGCAACCCGTAGTACCCGGCATCAGCCGCATCATCTTCCTTAGTACGCCCACCCAAGGCGAACACTTCGAGACATGCCAGACGGGTCGCGATATCGTCGAGATCTTCGCCCTCGCTGCGGGCGATATCGGCAATCGAACACAGCATGAGAACGGTCGTAAACGGCAGCTCCACCAGCAAGGCCGGACCGCCTAAAAAACCACCGACCGCGCCGCTCGCGATGCTGAGCAACTTGTAATACACGTCGCGGGATGGCGTCCCCGGCTTATTGTCCAGGCTCGTGACCGCCACGCCCAAAGCCTTCCAAATGGCATTCTCGGCGCAGCGATGCAGTCTTCGGTACCATGGCCTGGGCAAAAGCTTAAGCCCTTTCTCCAAGGGTGTGCCGACCGCATCGGCAAGCCTGACGGCGAAGGCGGGATATTCTAGATGCCGATATGCCCGCTTGAGACTCAAATAGTCTTGGTGCGACAAAGCCATGGGTCTGCCACTCATAATCAGATCGCTCGCTCAGCCCGAACCGCTGTTTGCAAAGAGCGTGAAAATAGCCGCACGAGATTACAGTTATATGACGGCAGCCGTCGAGGGCCATGTTATTACCGCTCCCGTGCCGCCTCATGGAACGCTTTTCAATAAGGCGAGAGCAAATCCCAAAACCATTCTGATCGTACATTGAGGTTGCCGCGGCCGGATCCGACCAACACTGTCAGATAATTTGAACTGCCACTCCCGATTCGAAGCTGCCATTCGTAGCGGTCGTCCATGCGCCCGGTTTTCGGCCAACGCGGACGATCGCGGATTGATGATTGCGACTTTGCCTGAACGTCAGCTTTTGATATTGCCCACGTAGCGCTTAGTACCCAAAGCTGCTGGGCCTTATTATTAACCCGGCCTATAAATATAGGCCGGGTTAATCCGGGGCAGGGATGCCCCGGCGCGGCGACAAGCCGCGTGAGCCCAGGCCGGGCGTGTACCGGCCTGGGCGGCGGCCCGAAATATCAGGAGGGTATTTACGGGCCTGATTAATAAGGGCTCAAATGGCAGTTCTCCAGACATACAATCCCTACCCCCTTTTTTACTTGGACAAGGTGTCCTTCGAATATCGGTTTAGTCTCCTCCCGCCCCGTAAGGGAGCCGATATTTGGATCGAAATGACGGACAGCCACTTTCATCCTCGGCATCCAAATATTTCAATGATTCGTCGGCCACACCCGCGATAACCTGCGATTCTGGCAAATCCGATTCTTTCATCAAATGCGTTATGGCGAAGAGGCGTTTCGCGTAGGAGGTGACTATGACGAAACACAATCGCAACGTGTATGGGGTAGTCCTACAGCCGTTGACAGTATTGCTTGTCTTTGTGGCATTAGCCTCATCTTCGAGAGCGGACGCTCCAAGACCAGCATTTACCGAACGCAGCATCGAAGGAAGGTGGGGATTTTCGGGGGAGTTCGGGATGATTGTGCCCCCCGCTGCCCCTCAAGCGGTGCCAACGGCCGCCCTTGGCACGGTGATCTTTGACGGCCACGGAGGCTGCGCGGTCACCACGACTGTCAATATCAACGGGACTATCCTCGGACCTCTCACGTCCAAGACGTGCACCTATTCGGTCAATCCCGATGGCACGGGCACCAGTGTCGCCGAGTTCTCGGGAACGGCCTTTGATGGGCCTTCGACAGTCGCGTTTGTGATCGTCGACCGCAATCGCGAGATCCGATTCATCAACACCACCCTCACGGTCGCCGGATTTACCGCCAAGCGGCAGTAGCTAGAGCAGCTCGATAATGGCATCGCATCTCCTGAATGACTCTTCACGTCAACACTGTTATGACCGCAAGCTTTAGTTCCTGCACAAACAGCGATGACGGCAACCGCAGCGAAACCATGAAAGGAGGACAATATGGCACGAGTAGAAGGATTTGAGCCGGCGAATAGCGATCAGGTGCCGGTAGATGCTAATGGAAATCCCGTCGCCGTGGGCGTGTGGGGTGACTCCACCACCGGAGTGGGCGTGTTCGGCACGAGCGGCGCTCTCCCTCCTAACATAGCGAACATCCCTACTAACATCGCCGGGGTGGAAGGCCACAGCATCCAAAATCCGGGAGTATTTGGCCGCAGCATCGAGGGCGAAGGTGTCGCGGGCGAAAGCTTGCAGAGCCTAGGTATGCTTGGCCGAAGTGCAACCGGCACCGGCGTATTGGGCGTTACATTTGTTCCAACTCCCGACGCCTCCGGTGTCTTCGGCTCCAGCACTACCGGTGGTAACGGCGTGACCGGCTTCGTCGGCGAGGCCACCGGCGTGGTGGGAAGTAGCATCAGGGGTACCGGCGTCCGCGGGACTAGCGGCGATGGGGATGGCGTACTTGGTGAACGTTTCGGTGTACCTACCGGCGGCTTCGAAGCCGGCGTACGCGGACTCTGCGATGCCGGGTTCGGCGTCGTGGGCTCCAGCAACTCTCTAGTGGGTGTGTTCGGCTTAGCCGGCACAGAGCGAACAAGAGGCATTGGCGTAGCCGGAGCAGCAGTCAATACCGGCACCGGCGTATCTGGCGTAGCGGGAGAAGGCACGGGCGTGCGTGGCGATAGTGCCTCTGGCTCCGGTGTGAGTGGCAATAGCCGCGGTGGTTTCTTCAGCGCCGGTGTGAGTGGCGATAGCAGCGGTGGTTTCATCAGCGTTGGTGTGTGGGGTACAAGTTCTGCTCAAAGGGGCATTGGCGTGTACGGCAGAGGGGGTGAAGATGGATGGGCAGCATTTCTCGATGGAAAAGTCGAGGTTTTTGGTCCTTTAATCAAGTCCGGTGGTGGCTTCAGGATCGATCACCCCCTTGAGCCGGCGCACAAGTACCTTGCTCACTCATTTGTCGAGTCGGCCGAGATGAAGAATGTTTATGACGGGGTTGCGGCTCTTGACGGGAATGGGGAGTGTTTTGTGGAGCTTCCTGAATGGTTTGAAGCCCTCAATTGCGACTTCCGCTATCAGCTCACCTCTATTGGCGAGCCTGCCCCTAACCTTCATGTCGCTCGGGAGATTTCAAACAATCGCTTCAATATTGCGGGAGGTAAGTCGGGGATGAAAGTTTCTTGGCAGGTAACAGGCATTCGCAAGGATTCTTGGGCGCAAGCACATCCATTAATAGTAGAGGAAGAAAAGCCTGCGGATGAGCAGGGTTATTATCGGCACCCAGAGTCGTACAATCAGCCCCCGGAAAATAGCACTTTTTGGAAGGGGAACTCTGAATTAAGGCTTCAGCTTGCGGCGCAACAGGAAGGCTTATTCAGCAAAGAGATTGACCAGCTACGAGCCAAACAGATGGCATCTCCAGAAGAGCCATCGAAGATCGACCGCGCCCGCCTTGAGGAGGAGTGGCGACGGGTGGAGGAGTTAGTGCAGCGAATAGGCCAACCGACCCTGAGTAAGGATAGCGAGTAACCGAGGGCCGCGGAAAGCCACCACAGGCAGGACGCAAAGTCCGCGCACGAAACGGGCGGTCACGTCTACATCGGTTTCACTTTCGATGTAGGGTGCGTTGCGTGCACCCTGCATCGTCGAACCGTATGCAGCGCACAGTATCTCCTTCATCATTTTCTAGCTTTTAGCTCCCCTAGAGCGTTTTCATCTCGCTCGTACGGCAAAACAGGCTTGGCGGAAGTCGTTGGCGCCTTCGGCTCGGGTGAATGGATTCAAGCTTTCGTAGGTCGGGAATCCTTCCCCAATCGCAAACGGTCGCTTTAGTCGCGACCCTTCCGACGAAGACGCTCGGCCGGACGTGGCGTCGGGAAGGGCGGCTTCGGCGCTCCAATCGCAAACGGTCATCCCAGGAGCGCTGGGATGACCCTTCCAATCGCAAACGACCTGGCCGGGAGCGCCGGCCAGCCCCTTCCCCGGATGACCGTTTGCGATTGGGGAAGGATTCCCGACCTACTCGCGAGTGCCCGTACAGGCGGTATGAAAATGCTCTAGCCCTGCCTGTCAGCGCCCAAGCCTAACTGTGCGTATATCGACTCCTCCCCGAGCGCAAGAAACCGATCGATAGGGATGGCGACAAGGAAGCGCATGCAGTCGTATATCCGGCATCTTGAAGTGGGCTCTTGGTGGCCCGTGCCGACATGGAATCTGCGTACGGAGCGCCAATCGCTACAAGCGGCACGCGAGCTGCCGGCAAAGTTATCGGCGTCAATCCGTGTGGGTACGACCCTCTTAGCCATGATGGGCGATCGGTCTCAAAGCAAGCGAGTGAATAGGACATCAAAACTCTGCGAACATCATTGTCACGAAGCCACGGCATAGGCGCTGCGCGCCAGCTTGCGCCGTGGTCGGCACGGCGGCCGCTATAGGGATGGCAGCCCGCAGCGCGGCGTAACAGTTCCGCATCAACTTCGAAATCTTTTGATCACACTCCATGGTTATCCTTGACGTATTTGTCGGACTATCGATGTCTCCAATAGCGACCATCCGAAGCCCATTACCGGAATGCCGCTTTTCTCTCGGCCTTGACCATTGGCCGATAGAGACACGTGACGAAATGTAGTTCACGGGAACATCAAGAAATGTGCATAGGATCGCCCCGGTACACGTATAACCTGGCTTGGGGATTGATTCCGATACCCCGCAGCGGGACTTGACGGGTATTCGGTCGCAAGGGAAAGTGCGCCGATAAACTCGAACGAGCCGGCCTTGGTCGCGCTGGACTCCGAGTCATGCCCCAAATTGAACAAATGCAGAAAGCAAATATGGAAAAAGCCATCGAAAAGAAAAGACGCCCGCTGAAATCTCGTAAGAGAAATCACCGCCAGGGCGAAACGGCCGGCACCCACCTGACGGCCAGCGTACCCCGCGCTTATTCGAACGAGACCGCGGCGGCCGTTCAGGCTCGCTTGAAAGAACACCGCTTCGATCACGCTGAATTGATCTGTATCACCGATCCGGAAGATCGGCTGCTCGGGTGTGTCGTTCTGGAGGATTTGATCGCCTTGCCCGCGGAGACGCCTATGGGAGACGTTCTTAAGGCACTGCCCATGGTTCGCGTAGACGAAGATCAAGAGAAACTGGCGTCCTTGGCGCTGCACCATCGGCTGACCGCGGTTCCCGTCGTCGACCATGGCGGACATTTCCTCGGCGTGGTACCGCCCCTGGCGCTGATGCACATCTTGCGACATGAGCACGTGGAAGATCTGCACCGCCTCGCCGGGATTAAACGCGAGACGCATCAAGCGCGGGAAGCTATGGAATCGGCCCCGCTGCGGCGAGCGCGGGACCGGTTGCCGTGGTTGATGCTCGGACTGGTGGGCAGTGCCTTGGCGACCCAGGTCGTTGCGCAATTCGAGGCACAATTGCAGGACCGGATCGCTATCGCCTTTTTCATTCCGGGTTTAGTTTATATCGCCGATGCCATCGGCACTCAGACCGAGGCCATTGCCGTACGCGGGCTATCGCTCTCTCATGCGAACCTCCGCTCGCTGCTCGGCGGGGAAATGCGGACCGGCCTACTAATCGGCCTTACCTTGGCTGCCGTCACTCTCCCTATAATCTGGCTGATCTTCGGGGACTTTTATCTAGCGCTGGCGGTTGCCGTGGCGTTGTTTTCGGCCGGCTGCGTGGCGACGACGATCGGGCTCTTTCTTCCGTGGCTGTTGGGGGAGTTGGGAACGGACCCCGCCTACGGCAGCGGCCCCCTCGCAACCATTCTGCAGGACGTCATGAGTCTTTTGATCTATTTCGCCGCGGTCAACCTCTTTTTATTTTAGAAAGCGGCAGGGAATGCAGTGACTTCGCTCAATCCGGCTTAAGCGACCTTGCCACCCCCCTCCGCCGGTTGCGAAACCGACGATCTTGCTCAGGCTACGATTTATTTCCGTTACGACGCTGTTCATCTTTTGGCAATAACGCTTTAATGACCCTCCGGGATCGACAGCGTCAAGGATCGGTCTCAAGGCCATCAGCTGATCTTTTGGCAATCCGGAGCCACAATGTATGCATCCACACATCGGTCTAGATCATCTCACAGGCTACCGCTTTCAGATCATCGAGCTCAGTGCGGACACCAACACGGTACTGCTCCACTACGAAGAAACCGCCTGGCCGCAGGAGGTCGAACCCACCCGCCGGATGGCGTGGACCGAATTCGTCGATCATCTTATCCAGGGCCACTTTGAAATCCTGCGAGATCTCGCCCAGTCGGACCGGTGAAAATGGTTGTCGCGAAGCCCGTGCGGCATGCAGCCTCGTTATCGGAATCGAGGTGACAGGCTGCTCCACGGGAATGGGGCATTCGCGTTTATCGCCGGTTTCGCCGATCCGCGATCACGGGCCCGTTAGAGCGTTTTTCATCCCGGTGTACGGATTCGTGTGGGGCGGGAAGAACGTAGGTCGGCAATCCCTTGCCGACAAAGCCCTTTGCCGAGCCGGTACGTCGGCAAGGGATTGCCGACCTACATATGGGGCTCCCTTACACCGAATCAGAAAATGCTCTAATCCGTCTTACGGGCTGCCGATGCCTCTCGCCCCATCAGAAAATTGGCGATGCGAAAGAGCTTCTGCCGTCCTTGGGGCGGAGAAAGCCCCCGAGTCAGAGGGAAAGCCAATTCCGCCAGTTCTTCCGCGCGCTCTCGTGTGAGCGTGGCGCAACGCCGCCGGTACTCGATCAGTGCGTGCCGTTCGGAAGGGGTAAGGGAAAAAGGCGGGGGTTCCGCCTCGGAATAGTCGTCGATGACGGCGGATTGTCCGGCATCCGGCCGATAGACCACCACGGTGCCGGCCGAGATGTCGCCTAGCCGTTTGTTGTCGGCGTTGCACCCCATGGCGATGAGCCCGAACGCGTAGCCGACCGGCAAAGCGTCGACAAATCGCAAGGTGTTGCGGATGAAGGCGGCATCCCAGCCCGCCGGCGTTCCGTCTTCGCGCAACACCGCCAATTTGCACAGGCGCTTTCCCGGCGTAGCGCCGTCGTTCAAGGCCTCGAACGCGATGTTGTAAAACCAGCCGAGGACGAAATAAGTCAGTATGACAAGACCCTGCCCCAATGCGCCGAAATACCGCAGCACCACCACGGCGCACACGAAAATCAGAAGACGTATCAGGGCGTCGATCATAAAGGCGCGCGCCCGCGCCGCCGGCCCGGCGACACGAAGTCGAAGCTCGCAGCCCTCCGGGGTGGCGACGGATCGGACGGTGTCGAGCGGGGCGGCGGAAGCGGTCATAACTGCGTCAAGCGATGAAGATGTCTTGATAAGCCTTGTATGTCGAACAGATCAACACCGGCATTAGGAGCAACCAACCCAAGCCGACGGGAAGCGTCGCGACGATCGCCGCAACCAAGCCCACGATACCGTAGACCAGGAACGGCATGATGTTGCGGAGACACCCCCGAAAGCTGAGCCCCATGGCCTCGACGGCACTCTTGTCATGAAACACGACCAAGGCCGGCGCGAACCACATGGCCATGAGCAGCGGAACCAGAAGGGCGAATGCGAGCAAGGAAGCCACGAGCACCATCATGATATTCGACGCGTCCGGCGGCGTTCCCGCGAAAATGCTCATCGTACCGGAGCCGCCGAGTACGACCACGAACACTCCCCCCGCGACCACAAGGGCTCCCAAAAGGTACAGCAAACCGACCAGCGCGAGCTTTCCGAAATTGCGCTGGAATCCTTCGAACAAGTGGCCAAAGGCGAGTCCCCGCCCTTGTTCGAGAGAACGGCATCCCAGCATCAACCCGCCGGTCAGCACCGGGTAGACCAGGCTGGACAGCAGATTCACGACCGGAATCAGGTTGATGACGATGCTCAGCAAGAACATGACGATGACAATTCCGATCCAGGTTCCGGGTGCCTCCTTGAACAATCCCCAGCCTTCGCTCAACCATGTCATACCGCTTCCGGCGCTGTTCCGATTCGGCTCATCCAGAAGCACGCCGGAATTCTCCGGAACGGGATCGGCCACTCGCGACCGGGGAGCCTGAAAGGGATTGTGGGAAGCATCGTCGGAAGACGGATCACGACCCGTTGTGTCCATAGGAACCTCTCTTCTTTTTGGTTTAGTTAAAAAACGCCGCTACGCTTCATGTCCCAGTAGCGGTTGACGAGCGCCACCGGCAGTTCCGCCGGGGCGACATCCAGTACGGCGACACCCTGGGCGCGCAAGGCGGCCAATTGCCGCCGGCGCTCGCGGCGGTAATCCACCGCCGCCGCATAGGCCAAGGCGCCATCCAAATCGGTTACCGGCTCATGGAGGAGAGCGTCCAAGGACGTTTCCCTCAAATTCGCCAGGAGCACCAGATGCCGCCGCCGCAGAATGGCGAGGGCCGGCGGCAGCGTGGATTCGTCTTCGTCGCGCAGATTGGTGAGGAGCACGATCAGCGAACGTTTGCTCAAGCGCTCGCATAGGGCCTGGCTGGCGATCAGATAATCGGACGTTTGCAGCGAGGGCTGAAGGTCGTGCACGGCATTGAGCAAGCGCTGCACCGTGACGAGCGATTTGCGGGGAGCGAAGTACCGCGGCTCGGCCTGGGCAAAAGTCGAAAGCCCCACGCCGTCGCCCTGGCGCAAAGCCACGTAGGACAACAGCAGCAGCGCGTTCAGCGTATGGTCGAAATGCGACAGGGCATCGTCCTTGGCACGCATGCGCTGGCCGCAATCCAGCAGAAACACGATGTTCTGGTCTCTTTCGTCCTGGTACTCGCGGGCGATGGGCTTGCGCTTGCGGGCAGTGGCTTTCCAGTCGATTTGCCGCAAGGCATCGTCGCGGCAATACTCCCGCAACTGGTGGAAGTCCAGACCCTCGCCGCGCCGCCGCCGGCGCAGAACGCCGATCTGGGACAAGCGGTTATCGGTCGCGAACACCGAGTATCGAGTGATTTTTTCGAAATCCGGGTAAACCCGCACCGTCTCATCGCCGCCGACCCGGTACTGGGTCAGCCATAGGCGCAGCGGCGAAAGAAGCCGCAACTCGATCCCGCCGAAGACATGGGGCCCCCGTTCCAGAGGCTGCGCCATATAGCCGATTTTCGCCCAATGGCCGCGCGACAGCTTGAAAAACAAGGGCAAGCCTTCTGCGGAAAACGTCTCGGGATGGCGGTCGAACACCCAGCCCGCGACGCTGCGCTCGGGGCTGGCGAGGCGGAGACGGACCGTTTGCGTCACCCCTACGGGCCATGCATCCTCGATTTCCCGCTCGACCCGCACCGGATTGCGGCGACTGAGGGCCAGCCACCCGTCAGCCAGCGCCGCGCTCAGCAGCGCCGCCCCAGCGAATTGCCAGACCGCAAGCCATGACGGCCACACCGCCGCGAGAACGGCGAGACCGAACCAGGCGGCGAGCGCGATCAAAAGGACGCGATGAGGCAGGAGCACGAGAAACCCCGGTCAGAAGCGCGGCGAGGGAACCTGGTCCAGCAGCGCCCGGAGCAGCGTGTCGGCGCTCGATCCCTCGATATCCGCCTCCGGAGAAGTCGCCACGCGATGGCGCAACGCCGGCAAAGCCACCGCCTTGATATCGTCCGGCGTGGCGTAACTCCGCCCCGACAGCAGTGCGCTGGCGCGTGCCGCGCGCACCAAAGCGATGCTGCCTCGGGGACCCGCGCCGATGGACAGGCGCGGATGCTCGCGGGTAGCTCGGCTTATCGAAACGGCATAGCGGAGCACCCGGTCGTCCACCTCCACGTGGGCCGTCAACCGCTGCAGCGCCGCCACTTGTTCCGGGCCGATCAGGACCGCCACGTTATCCACGGCCAATTCGCCCCCGGACCGGCGCTCGATCACCTGGCGGGTGAGCGCCAATTCTTCCTCCAGATCGGGGTAATCGATGCGTATCTTGAGCAGAAACCGGTCCAATTGCGCTTCCGGCAGAGGATAGGTGCCCTCCTGTTCGATCGGATTCTGGGTGGCCAGCACCATGAACGGTTGAGGGACCGCCATCGAGCGGCCTTCCAGAGTCACCTGGCCTTCCTGCATCACCTCGAGCAGCGCCGCCTGGGTCTTCGCCGGAGCGCGGTTGATCTCGTCGGCCAGCAGGAGATGGGTGAAGACCGGCCCTTCGCGGGTAATGAACTGGCTGCTGCCCATATCGAAGAAGGTATGACCGACCACGTCCGAAGGCATGAGGTCGGGCGTGAACTGAATCCGCGCGAAGCGTCCGGAAAAGGTCTTGGCCAGCGCCTTCACCAGCAGCGTCTTGCCGAGACCGGGCACGCCCTCGAGCAGCACGTGCGCGCCGCAGAGCAAACCGATCAGCACCTCGTCGATCATCCGCTCCTGGCCGATCAGCACCTTGCGGAGCTCGGCACGAATCGACCGGAGCAGCACTCCGGCCTTGTCCACTTGTTCATCGAGCAAACGGGTTACCGCCATAAATCCTCACAATCGTTGTTTAGCCCATATTTCTCACACGCCTCCAATCGCAAACGGTCGCTTCGGGAGCGCCGAAGCGACCCTTCCTACTACGGACGCCGATTCGCTCGCTATGACGCGCCGTCTTTGCGCTGCGCTGTCCGGCTGCGCACAAAGTCCAGGGCGGCCGTCCTTGGCCGCCCGCTCGGCGGGCCCATCCTTCACCGGAGGATCGGCTTTTCCGCCTCGCCCCTCTCGCCGGCTCGACGTAGTGTCAGCTACGCCTTCGCCGCCGCTCGGTCCGTGCGGCACGCCACAGCGGCATCTCGACGCCCTCGCTACGAAGGGGTGTGAGAAATACGGGCTAGTTCTTGCACCGTGCGCACGCAATCGACGAAATGCCGCGGCGAAAGCTTGTCCGGTGCGGCCAAGACCGCCGTCACCCGGTTCTCGGGAATCCCGCTCATACCGGAGAGAATTCTCGCCTGTTCCGACTCGGAAACTTTAGCGATGTGCGGATGCCGCTGAAGAACATGTCTCCGCAATTCCTGTCGCATCACGTTTTCCCAGTGAGCCCGCCCGTCTTCGCCGTGACGCCAGACGGCGCGTCCGACGGCGGAAAGATGCTCGATCAGGCTGCGCCTCGCCGGATTCGGCGACGGCAGCATCCCGCCGAACCGCGGCACGATACGCCAAAGCCAGGCCGCGATCAGCAGCGCGCCGCTGATCAGCGCCATCCACGCGGATTCGGCCAGCCATTCCCAAAGCGTCGGAACCTCGAGCCTGGTAGCCAGACGCACTTCGCCCTGCGGCTGGTAATGCCGCATCAGCCCCCAGATCAGTTCGGCGTGATCGTGCTCGCCGATCCGCCGATTGGAGAGAAACGTGAAGCCGTCGAGTACCGTAATCCGGCCTTGGCCATAGTCGTAATGCAGCACGGTGCTGCGCGTATCGACCACTCCCGCTTTCCAGACCGGTGCCGGGTCGGTCGGCACCAGACCCCAGCCGTTTGCCCCGAACGTCCGTTGCAGCCGCAACGGCTGGTCCCGCGCCGGAAGACGCACTTCAACCGTATCCGGCTCATCGTCGGACCGCGCATCCGAAGGTTCGCACATCTGCGCTCCATCCTGTTCGTCCTCCGCGCCGTCTTCCTCCGTAGCGGCGGTTTTCTTGGGCTCGATCTTCGGGGGTTCGTACCATCCGATCCCCAGACGCTTGAGGACGGGGTCGTCGACTTGGCGGTATTCCGCCGCAACGATCAAATAGCCGCCGCGGCTCACCCAATCGAACAGGGCGTCGGCGCGGCGCGCATTGACGTAGATGCGGCGGCCGCGATCCAGCAGCAACACCCCGCCCGGCGTCAGCTCATCCAATACCAAGGCATTGCTAACCCGCGCCACCGGTCGCCCGAGCCGCCCCATGAGACGGTCGAAAGCCAAATAAGGGTCGCGCCGAGCCTCCTTGCCCGGTTTCTCCCAAGTCGTGACCGGTACGTAGTCGAAGTTGGAAAAAAACCAGGCGGCGCTCAGCGCGATCAGCGCCAGAACCCCCGTCGAACTCCAGATCACCGTTCGGCTCAGAGGTAGTGAAAAAACCGTCGCGAGCGGTCCGAGTCCGCGCCGAGAAGCGGAGGCGTACAAGGGGGTACGTTGAGCATCGCAGGCGCGGACTTGGGTCGCGCAGTAGGTTTTTTTACTGCCTCTCATATATTAGTCCGCGAAGTGATCAGACCAGCGGTCGCAGAGATCGGCGAGTTGCGCCACGGGCGGCGCGGCATGGGCGTAAGCCGCGAGCTTCCAGACCCGCAACAGCTCGGCGAAATAACGCTCGCCGGCCGCATCGACACGCCCCCGTATCCGGTCCAGGCAGTTGCCTTCGGTATCCCCCGGGCGGAAGTCGACATAGGCGCGATGAATCAAAGAAACCAGCGCCCCGCGATAAAGCAGCGAAAGTGCGGCGGTATATTCCCCCGCCTCAAGGTGCCGTTTCGCTGCGGCGACCAGATCGGCCGGCAGCGAGTCCGGCCGCACGTCCAGTCCGAACAGGGTTTCCGGAACGCTGCGGACGGCAGGACTCCGGATCAGCCATCTCTCGCGGTAGCGATAAAGCAAAACGATCAGGCCCGCGGCCAGAACAGCGGCTGCGACAAAGCTGAGGCTTCGGATCGCCTTCGCCATCCACTCGGCAAACGTCTTCAACAGCTCCAGCGCACTGGAATCGTCCGATGGCGACTCGCTCTCCGAATCGCGGTACCGCCACGTCCAATCCTGAACTTCCCGGCCGAATACCGGATCGGCCAACACCTCCCGAATCGCCCGTTCCGCTTCGCCGGTCTCGGCGACGCTCGCGGGAGGCTGGTCCGCGAAGACTTCACCGGGAGCTTGAAACCAGAACAGGCCGGCGAAACAAAGACACGCCATCATCAGGGCCGCTTTCCGTGGAGTCTCCTCCCGCCCTTCCGATTCCGCCTCGATGCGCCGGCTCAGACGGCGAAAACCCAGCTCGATGTCCCAGCCTTCGAGTTCGTTGCGGCGATTGAGATACAGCGTGAAGCCGGCGGCGACGTAGAACGGCTCGATCAAAGTCTCCCCCGCCAGATACGCGAGGTCGGACAGCACCAAGAGCCAGGCGTCCGACTCGCCGTGAAAAAGAGCCGCCCAGTCGAAAAGCGGCTCGATCTCCCGCGGCCGAAACAGTTCGATCGAAAGGATCAGCGAAATCTGGAGAAATGCCGAGAAATGCGCACAGAGATAGGTGAGCCACACCGCGCATCCGCGCGTCTTGCTATCGAGCGCCCGGCGCCGAGCCGCCGCCGCTCGCCCGCGCTGGCCCTCCAGTTGCGCGATCGGAAGATGAAACGAACGGGCCAAGCTGAAACGCCCTAGGGTCAGCCCCATGAGCAAGCCGGAATTCCGGATGAGCCCCGGCAGCGACCGCCAAATCTCCCGCGTGCTCGGCGCCCGTCCGAACGAGGCTTCCGCGTAGACCTTCAACAGTATTCGATCGAACAGCGGCTTGAACCACCACACGCTGATCGCGGCAACGGCGGGCCACTGCCACAGGAGAAGAAACACGATCAGAGTGAACGGCACCATGGTGGCGAACCAGGCACGATAAACCGGCCGATGCCAGTACCGCAGCACAACTAGTCCCAGATCCAGGGCCTCCCAGGGCGTGCGTCGGCGGAGATCCAGGCAGAGGCGCTCAAGCTGCACGGCGACTGCGCCCGACGAGAGAGAAATAGGCCAGCAGCGAGAGCCAGAATGCCGTCCCGACGCCGTATTTGAGCTCCACGGGAAGCGTTCGGATCGGCGACCAGAACGCTTCCACGAAAGCGGCGCAAAAAGTCAGTCCGGCCGCTGCGTAAAGGAGATGTACCGCCCGCTGCGCCGCCCGCTTCACCGCATCGGCGCGGCGGAGTCTCCCCGGCGCGATCAGGGCCAGTCCGATTTTCAGGCCGGCCGCACCGGAGAGTACGGCGCCTATCAGTTCCGGCGCGCTATGCCCTGCGACGAAGCCCCAAAACGTCTCGATATAGCCGACTTGCGTCAGATGCCCCGCCACCGCGCCGATCACCAGCCCGTTATAAATCAGGAAAAATACGCTCCCGAGGCCGAAAGCGATGCCTCCGGCAAAACACTGGAAGTCGATGCGCACATTGTTGGCGATGTAGAACCCCAGCATCATCACGTCGTCGGACGCATCCCGAGGCCGCCCCAGCCGTTCCGCCGTAGGGGCGTACATTTCTTCCACGGAACCCACCGTTTCCGGCGAGAGCAGGAAATACACGCCGTCCGGATAAAACTGAAGCACGGCGAGAGCGAGAAACAAAGGCAAGAAAAACAGCGCCGCCGAAGCCCAGACCAGCCGGGCCTCGCTCCGGACCAGAACCGGCAAATCGTGCAGCACGAAACGAAGCCACCGGCCTCCCCCCGCCCTGCGGGCGCCATAAATGCGCTGATGGACCGCCAAGACCCGGTCGCGCAGCGCATCGAGCAGAGGCTCCGAATAGCGGCGGTCCCGCGCCAGGGACAAATCCCGGCACAGCCCCCGAAACTGACGCGGCAAACTCTCCACCGTGATCGCCGCCGGCCCCGGCTCGGCACCCGAAGCATCGCTCCGCTCCCCCCTTCCGCGAAGCCCGCCCGCCAGCCACCGATCCCACGCTTCCCAATCCGCTCGCCGCGTTTCGATGAATTGATATTCCTTCACATCCCGGTCCGAAAAGATTTGAAGGCTTAGTTTAGTCCAGGCGGGCGATCTTGGCCGCCGACCACGCTCGTTCCCAAGCTCCCGCTTGGGAACGAGACCTCGGAAGCTCCGGCTTCCACTAGCCCCGTAAATGAACGACTAAACTCAAACCCATGCCCCGAAGCCGCTACCATATCCTGCAAAATCAATCGCCCCACTTCCTGACGGCAACGATCAACCACTGGCTGCCGCCGTTCACCCGCCCGGAAACGGTGAATATCGTGCTGGATTGCTGGCGGTTCCAGCAGCTGGAATCCGGCTTCCAGCTCTACGGCTACGTCATACTGGAAAACCACCTGCATCTCGTCGCCGCTTCGCCCGATTTGAGCCGGGACCTGCAGCGCTTCAAATCCTACACGGCCAGGCAAATCGTCGCGTACCTTGAGCAGCGCGGATCGGCCAAAGTATTGGAACTGCTGGCGCTATTCAAGCGACATCACAAAACCGAGAGCACCTACCAGATTTGGGAAGAAGGCAATCACCCGCAACTCATCGAATCGGAAGCGGTCATGCGGCAAAAAATGGACTACATCCACCAGAACCCCGTCAAACGCGGCTGTGTGGATCAGGCCGAGAGCGTTTTTCGCCGCAGCATAGCGGTGTGAATTGGAAACTCGGCACGCACCCTGAATGCAGGCACAAATATGGTTGTAGGTCGGCAATCCTTTGCCGACAAAGATGTCAGGAAGGGATTCCCGACCTACGGCAGCCTGGGTCGCACACCAGACCGGAAAATGCTCGAGCATTGGCGCTATTCCAGCGCGCGGAACTACGCCGGGCAGGAAGGCTTGATCGAGGTGGTGCGGGCGTGGTGAGTTGTTTTTGAAGCTGGAGCTTCGACGGGAGAGTTCCCAAGCGGGAGCTTGGGAACGAGCGAGAACTGCCGCTCCGGCCCAATGCGGATACCCAATCCCACCAATAACGTTCGCTGAACTTGTGTACCAAATCCATCGCCGTTCCATGACCTGTCAGCACTTGGAGAGTGAGTCAATAGGTAAGTTCGAATCGTTGCCACTGGCGAACCTCCGCGCGGGGACACAAATTACTGCAATTGCTGATAGATTAAATTTAAATGAACAGATTTGGGGGGATAATTGAGTTATGGCATTAGAAGTCTATCCAAAAGAACAAGCTTTTCGAAATGCACCGGTAGCCAAAACACTGCTTGACTACTTACTTTCTACCCAAGAAGATCTCAGGCTGGAAAGTGCTTTTGTTTTCTGCAACTTTCCGCTATTCCGAGAAGAAGGTGTCGTGCTTACGGCGCCGCTGATTCTAGTAAGTCCATTGCACGGTGTATTTCTATTCGCGTTTCCCGAAGACGCGCGTGCTTTTGGCGAGACACCTTCGGATACTGCCAAATCTTTGGAAGGCACGTATAGCCAGGTTTTCTCGAAGCTCGTCAGATACCCTCGCCTGAGAAACAACCGAAATACTCTCGCTGCAACGCTCGAAGCCTACTTGTTTTCTCCTGAGGAACCTGTTGACTATGAAGGGGATTCTGATCTTCTTCTTGTCGGCCTCGGAAGTGTAAAACGGACGCTCGATGCCCAAAGGTTACCGAAGCCACTGGCGGATGAGATTATTGCAGAAATTATTTCGGTTCTTGACGGTTCAAAAGCGCTAATAAGGCCGCCTGACAGAGATATCAAACCGTTTTCTCAGACGTCGAAAGTTGCTCGCATCGTTGCGCTCGAAGAAGAGATTAGAAGGTTCGATCGCGATCAACGAATCGCGTACATGTCGGAGATTTCTGGACCACAGCGAATACGTGGGTTAGCTGGATCTGGAAAAACAGTGGTACTTGCAATAAAGGCGGCTTTAACGCACGTTCGCGAACCGGATGCACGGATTGCATTTACCTTTTATACGAAAGCCCTGTACCAACATGTCAAACAGCTAATCACCCGCTTCTACCGACTTTATGATGATCGCGATCCAGACTGGACAAAACTTCGAATACTCCATGCATGGGGAGGAGACGTAGTTGAAGGGCTGTACTCGTTCGCCGCCAAAGCACATGGAGAAGTGCCTCTAACATTTGCCCAAGCTAGGGCGTTTGATCCCCATCAGCCCTTTGATTATGTGTGTAACCGTCTAATTTCAAATAGCTCTCTCAATTCTTTGTTCGACTACATCTTCGTTGATGAGGCTCAGGATTTTACGCCTTCCTTTTTGAGGCTTGCTCTTCGGCTTGCAGATGAAGAGAAGTTGGTAATCGCATACGACGTACTTCAAACGATTTTCGATGTTGAGATGCCAACTGTAGAAGTCTTGTTCGGTACTGACAAACGAGGCGAGCCGGCAGTGCACTTTGAGGAAGATATTGTTCTCCACAAGTGCTACAGAAACCCGCGTGAGATTCTTGTCTGTGCCCACGCGCTCGGTTTCGGGATATATGGGCCACGCATAGTGCAGATGCTGGAATCCAAAGAACATTGGGAAGATTTTGGGTACCAAGTGACTAAGGGAGAGTTTATCAGCGGACAAGAAATCGTGATTGAGCGTCCGGAAGAGAATTCACCGTCATCAATCTCGAAAGATAACTCGATTAATCAGCTTATCGAAGTACAGGTTTTCTCTGAATTTAGCGAGGAGATCGACTATGTTGTCGGGCAAATCGTTAAGGACATTTCTGAAGAAGGGGTTTCGCCAGAAGATATTCTTGTTATTTGCGCCGATGACAAGAACATTCGCTCGTACTTTCGAAATATTGCCACTGAGCTGAACAGGCATGGCATTGCGTGCAATAACCTTCAACAGGATTCTTTTGGTTTAACTGATTTTCGTGCCGCAAAAAAAGTAACGCTTTCTACTGTCTACAAGGCCAAGGGAAACGAGGCGTTCATCGTGTTCCTCGTTGGCATAGATGCACTTTTCGACAGGAAAGCAGCCAAACGGCGGAATATGGTTTTTACAGCTATGACTCGAGCAAAGGGATGGCTGCGTGTATCTGGCCTGGGAACTGTCGCTGAGCGATTCGCAAAAGAACTCGATAAGGCAAAGGAGCATTTCCCAAAACTTCAGTTTGTTTATCCAAGCAGCGAACAACTCGTGATAATGAAGCGAGACTTAGTAACTGCTGAGTCTGGAGAGTTGGAAAATGTTATCGACAGGCTCACTGAAGAATTCTCAGACGAAGATTTAGAGGATGTCCTATCTCGTAAGCTTCAGGAGTTGCGCAAACGGAAAAGGACGCACAGAAAGAAGCACAGAACACAACATTAATACGGCGTATTATGAAATGGTTTGCGCAATTTCGCCCGTTCCTTCGGTATGCAAAATTGAAATTCGAGCTTGACCAGAATGGATTCGAGATTACCCCGGAGATTGTTAGAAACGTCAAAGAACATTCTTATAGAGATCAATGGTTAATTTGCAGAGAAAACCGTTGGTTCCATTTATATATGGACGATAATTGTTTCTTTAACTTTGCTATCAATCCAAAACCAAGCTACACGTTCTTTGATTGTCCATTGCAGGCGGTCTCGTTATCAGCATTTCGGGAAGAATTTGGCTTGTATGACCACGGAGTTCATCGATCAATATTGGAAGCTGAGTATCAAGACTATCTTGCAACATGCCCCTTCAGGAGTTCAGTCACGCCTATTCGCTATGACCACGATCCATCTTCATACAGACCTGGAGTACACCCAACGGCCCATATCCACATCGGGCTAGAGAACGAAATTCGGCTCGGCGTAAAACGGGAACTGACGCCTCTTGCGTTTCTTTTGTTTGTCGTTCGACAAAAGTATCCCCATAACTGGGAGTATCTGCTTCAGAGCAACTTAGTCGACAGAATCGAGAGAATCGTGAGAGATGAGCTTACCGAGATCGTGGCACCATTGATGACTGATATGGACAGGCTGGAGTTGTATCTGAACTAGCCGGTTCTGATAGGGATCATGGACCTTTATGTAACGAGATCAAGGCGTTTACAAACCACTGTGGGCTTTGCCTCAATTTGCACAATAACTGATTTTAGTCGCGTTGAGACTTTCACCTAATGTTGGGTAAAGATCAAAGCTGACATCATAACGCTCGTCCGAAAGATTCACCTGCTGAAACCTTTGGTATAAGCGCACAAATCCAAGTATCGGCTAGAAAAGCCACCCGCCACCAGCACGGCGAGCCCTTGGGTTTGATCCAGAGACCCGGCGGCCGCGCTACAAGTTTGGGCAATCTGGCTGGACCTGGAGCTCCGGGAAAGCAGAACCCCGATCTTTGTTATAATCCCGCGGTCCAATTCCCTAACGCTTCGATTCCACCACCTTCCCCACCGTTAAATGCCCGAGCACATCCTGTTTCTCACCGGCAAGCTGGCGGAAAAGCAGTTGCGCCGCACTCTCGAGGAGATGGAGCCGGAGTTCGGGTATACCGTGCATCAGCTGGGACTGACGGTGGCGGCGCTGATGACGGCGGATATGATCCGGCGGCGGCTCAAGGACACCTTCGGGGCCGACCGCGTGCTGGTGCCGGGACGCTGCCGGGGCGATCTGGAAACCTTGTCCAAGGACATGGGCATTTCCATCGAGCGCGGGCCGGAAGAGTTGCACGATCTGCCGGAGTTTTTCGGCAAGAAGAAGAAAAAGCCGGACATCACGCGTTACGAACTTCGCATATTCGCGGAAATCGTCGACGCGCCCCGGATGGACATCGACGGCATTCTGCGCCAGGCGCGGGACTACCGGAAGGACGGGGCCGATGTGATCGATGTCGGTTGTTTGCCGGAGACGCCGTTTCCGCGTCTGGAGGAAGCGGTCCGCGCGCTCAAGGCCGAGGGGTTTCAGGTCAGCGTCGATTCGCTGGAAAACGACGATCTGCTCCGGGGCGGCACGGCGGGCGCCGACTATCTGCTCAGCCTGCATGAAGAAACGCTGTGGATCGCCGATCAGGTGCCCTCGACCCCGATTCTGATCCCCGCCAAGCACGGCGACCTGGATTCACTGGATCGAGCCGTTCAAGCCATGCGGGCCAAGGGCCGAGAATTCATCGTCGATCCTATCCTGGACCCCATCCATTTCGGATTCACCGAGTCGCTGGTCCGCTACCACGAGGTCCGGAGGCGCCATCCTGATGTCGAGATCATGATGGGCGTCGGCAATCTGACCGAGCTCACCCATGCCGACACCGCCGGCATCAATGCGACCCTATTGGGAATCTGCTCGGAGCTGCACATCAAACAGATTCTAGCCACACAGGTCAGCAAGCACGCCCGCAAGGCCGTGCGCGAAGCCGATCTGGCGCGCCGCATCCTGTTCGCCGCGCGCGAACTGAACACACTGCCCAAGCATATCGACGACCGGCTGATGGCTCTGCACGAACGCGCGCCGTTTCCGCTCAGCCGCGATGAAATCGACGAAATCTACCGGCAAATCAAGGACCCGAGCTATCGCATCCTGATCAGCCCCGAGGGCATGCACATCTTTAACCGCGAAGGCTTTCACACCGCCGCAGACCCGTTCGAGCTGTATCCGAAGCTGGGCGTGGAAACCGACGGCGGCCATGCCTTTTATCTGGGGGTCGAGCTGGCCCGGGCGCAGATCGCCTGGCAGCTCGGCAAGCGTTACTCGCAGGACGAGCCCTTGCAGTGGGGTTGCCACGTGGAAGCGCCCGAGCCGACGATCGATCCGCACGCCTACAAACCGGCCGGATCGACTTTGCAGAAAACACCGAAAGACGAAGAATGATTCGCGAAACCATCATCACGAGCTGCTCGCCCCAAGGCGCCGCGCATATCGCGCCCATGGGCGTGCACGTATTGGACGACGAACTGCTCATCATGCCTTTCCGGCCGTCCACGACCCTGGATAACGTTCTGGCCACCCGCGCGGCCGTCATCAATTACACCGACGACGTGCGCGTCTTCGCCGGCTGCCTGACCGGCCGGCGCGACTGGCCGCTGCTTCCGGCGGAAAGCGTCCCCGGCCAAAGGCTGGCCGAAACCCTGGCCCATGCCGAACTGGAACTGCTGCGCTGGGAGGAGGACGAACTGCGGCCGAAGCTTTACTGCCGGGTCGTCCACGAAGCGAATCACGCCCCGTTCCGAGGCTTCAACCGGGCGCAATATTCGGTACTGGAAGCGGCGATCCTGGTCAGCCGCCTGGATAGGCTGCCGCGGGACAAGATCGAATCCGAACTCGCCTATCTCCGCATCGGCCTGGACAAGACGGCGGGACCTAAAGAATTCGAGGCTTGGGGCTGGCTGATGGATGCGGTCGAAGCGTTCAAACACGGCAAGACGGACAAGGCAGCTCCGACATGACCGGGATGCTCGCGAGCGTCGCCAGCCTTGCCGAAGCCCGGCAGGTTCGGGAAATCGGCATCGACATCATCGATTTGAAAAACCCCGCCGAAGGCGCCCTGGGTGCCCTGCCCGTCGCCGATGTCGGCCGCATCGTCAGCCAACTGGGTCGCGACCGGCCGGTCAGCGCCACCGTCGGCGATCTGCCGATGGAACCCGAAGTCGTTTCGTCCGCTGCGGAAGCAATGGCGGCGACCGGCGTCGATTACGTGAAAATCGGTTTTTTCCCCAGCGGGGACTGGGCTGGGGTCATCCGTAGCCTGTCCTCTCTCGTCCGCCGCGACATCCGTCTCGTCGCCGTCCTGTTCGGCGACGAATCGCCGGAGCTGCATTGGGTCCGAGAACTCGCTACGGCCGGTTTCGCCGGAGCGATGCTGGACACGTGCGATAAAAAGAAGGGATCGTTGCGGCAAGTATGCCGGAACGATTATCTTCGGGCATTCGTTGCCGAAACCCGCTCGTACGGCTTGCTGTGCGGCTTGGCCGGATCGCTTCGCGTGCCGGATATCGCGCCTCTCCTGGCATTGAAACCCGATTACCTGGGCTTTCGGGGCGCTCTGTGCGGCGGGGATCGTACCGATGCTTTGGATCCCGAGTCCGTACTCACCGTTTTGAACCTGGTCCATGGCGAATGCGTTAACGCATCGCCGCGAATCACCGCGTAATTTCGAAAACCCATGCTCTACGACGCGCTCCGTCCTCTGCTGTTTCGACTCGACCCCGAAACCGCCCACCATCTCAGCCTGGCCGCTCTTCAAGGCTTTAGCCGGCTGGGATCGCTGAATCCTCTTCATCATTCGGCCGCCCCCAAGCCGCGAACGGTGATGGGCCTCAGCTTCCCGAATCCGGTAGGTTTGGCAGCCGGGCTCGACAAGAACGGCGAATACATCGATGGCCTGGCCGCTCTGGGCTTCGGCTTCATCGAGATCGGCACGGTGACGCCCCGCCCGCAACCGGGCAATCCGAAGCCGCGTTTGTTCCGCCTGCCCGAGGCCGAGGCGCTCATCAACCGCATGGGATTCAATAATAAAGGTGCGGACTACCTGGTCGAACAGGTCAAAAAGGCGCGTTACAGCGGCATATTGGGCATCAACATCGGCAAGAACCGCGATACCCCATTGGATCGGGCGCTCGACGATTATCTGATCGGCCTGCGCAAGGTCTACAGTCATGCCAGCTATGTCACCGTGAACATTTCATCCCCCAATACGCCCGGCCTGCGCGACCTCCAGGCCGGCGAAAACCTGGACCATCTGCTGTCCGGCTTGCGGCAGGAGCGGGAGAATCTGACCCAGACTCACGGCCGGCGCGTTCCGCTGGCCGTCAAGATCGCGCCCGATCTCGAACCGGAGCAGATCAAGCAGGCGGCGGACGCCCTGGTCAAATACGGAATCGATGCGGTGATCGCCACCAATACCACCGCCTCCCGCCAAGGCGTCGAAGGACTCGCTCACGGCGAAGAAACCGGCGGACTCAGCGGCCGCCCTTTGTTCTGCAAATCAACCGATGTGGTCGCCCGACTCGGGCAGGCTTTGCAGGGCGCCGTTCCCATCATCGCTTGCGGCGGCATCGCCGGCGCCGAGGACGCTCGCCGGAAATTCGAGGCCGGCGCGGAATTGATCCAACTCTACACCGGCTTCATCTACCGGGGCCCGGCTTTGATCAGGGAGATCGTCGAAGCTTTGTAACAGCCGCCCTAGTCTCTCCCTACGGCTCGAAAATTTCTGACTAAACTTGTGACTCAGGTTGCAAAACAATAATTAACCCAGAGATCGAGCCATGCTGAAATCCTTCGTAGAAAACCTGAATTTATCCCGCCAGATGTACCTGGCCATGGGTGTCGGCATCGCCGGCGTCGCCTCGGTGACTTTCATGAGCATCAAGACGGCGGGCGAAAATGACGATATTACCGGCGTCATCATTACCGCGGTCGCGGCATCGGTCACGATGCTGGCACTGGCCGCCTATTTGGGCCGGCACTCCGCAAAACGCGCCGAAAAACTGGTGGACGCGCTGAGCGCTATGGCCGCCGGCGACTTAACCAAGAACATTTCCCTGGAGGGCAAGGACGAATTCTCGTGGATGGCCTGGAAATGCAGCACGGTGATCAAAAACCTGGCCGGCATGGTGCGGGATATCGTCAAGGATGCCGAACAGGTAGCGGCGGCGGCGGAAGAATTGTCGACGATCACCGAGCAAAGCCGGCAGCGCGTCTTCAACCAGAACGAGCAAACCGAGCAAGTCGCCTCGGCCATGACGGAAATGTCGGCGACCGTCCACGAGGTCGCCCAGAACGCGTCCCGCGCCGCCGAAGCCGCTCAGGACGCCAACGAACAGGCCAAGAACGGCACCACGGTCGTCAAGCACACTATCCAAAGCATCAATGGCCTCGCGACCGAGGTGGAAAAAACATCCGAAGCCATCAACAAGCTGAAAGAGGATAGCGTCGCCATCGGCGCCGTTCTGGACGTGATTCGGGGCATTGCCGAGCAAACCAATCTGCTGGCGCTCAACGCCGCCATCGAAGCGGCCCGCGCCGGCGAACAAGGCCGCGGCTTCGCGGTGGTGGCGGACGAAGTCCGCACTCTGGCAAGCCGCACGCAACAATCGACCCAGGAAATCCAGGGCATGATCGAACGCCTCCAGACCGGCGCGAACCAGGCCGTCTCCGCGATGGTGCAGGGCAAGAGCGCGGCCAAGACCAGCGTCGATCAAGCGATCAACGCCGGCGAATCGCTGGAAATCATCAATCGCTTCATCGACACCATCAAGGACATGAACACCCAAATCGCGGCGGCCGCCGAGGAACAGAGCATCACCGCCGAGGAAATCAACCGCAATGTTGTCAACATCAGCGGAATCTCCCATGAAACGGCTCAAGGCTCCGAGCAGACGGCAGCCGCCAGCGAGGAACTGGCCCGACTGGCTTCGCATCTCCAAGAACAGGTCGACCGCTTCAAAATCCGCTAGCCGTCCGCCGCCGATCGATTTCGGTTCGGAATATTTGTTGCCCGTACCCGGCGTGATCGTCCTCGGTAGGTCGGCAATCCCTTGCCGACGAAAGTGTCGGCAAGGGATTGCCGACCTACGAACTCCCACCCTTACTTTCCCGAAGAGGATGGGCACGGCTTAAGGCCTTTGCCCATCCTGCGCGCTGAACCCGATTTCGACTGCCAGCCGGGACCGTGCCGGTCCGAACCGGCGTCGAATCCGGGAATTCGCGGCTGAGAGCGTTTTCATCTCGCTCGTACGGCAAAACAGGCTTGGCGGAAGTCGTTGGCGCCTTCGGCTCGAGTGAATCGATTCAAGCATTCGTAGGTCGGCAATCCTTTGCCGACGAAGACGCTCGGGGGGACGTGTCGTCGGGAAGGGCGGCTTCGGCGCTCCAATCGCAAACGGCCTGGCCGGGAGCGCCGGCCACGTCCTTCCCGAAGACGCCGTTTGCGATTGGAAGGGTCGTCCGGGTGCTCCCCGGATGACCGTTTGCGATTGGAAGGGTCGCGACTAAAGCGACCGTTTGCGATTGGGAAGGGATTCCCGACCTACTCGCGAGTACCCGTACAGTAGGTATGAAACTGCTCGAGCCACGTGGCCCAAGAGATTCGTTCAATACCCTATCCGTATATCTCCTTGAATCGCGAATGGCGATTTTTTGCGATAATCTCCGTTCGCATCTCGTCCCCTGCTTTCCAACCCGCCGATGAAATCCAAACCTTCACCGCTGAAATCCGTGCCGGCACTGAAAGCCGCGGCCCAGCGCGCTCTCCAGAGCGGGTATTTCAAGGACGCGATCGCGTCTCTCAAGGACCTCTTGAAACAGGAGCGCCGGCAGGAGTCGGAAGACCTGCTGGCCGAGGCCTATCTGGGACGTGCCCGCGAACTGGCCGGGAAGGGCATGTTCCAGGAAGCGGCGATGCTGTGGGAGAACCATGCCGGTCTTCGCCCCGGCACGCCGCTTTCGGGGGAGTACCTGACCTGGCTGCTCAAGGCCGGGCAGATGGTGAAGCTCGGCCAGGCGCTTGCAGCGGTCCCCGATGACTTTGCCGTCTCCGCGCCGGGGCGGCGTCTGGTCGAGGCCGTGGCTTTGCTGGCCCTGGAAAACGACAAGCTGCTCAATGCCCTACCCAGGGAGCATGCCATCGTCCGGCAGCAGCCGCTGCTCCGGAACGCCCTCGCGGCCTACGCGGAGCGCCGGGACGCCGAAGCGGAGGAATGCCTGCGGCAGGTATCGTCCCGCTCGCCGTACCGGAATCTTCGCACTCTGCTCAAGGGCCTCCTTGCGGTGGAAAGCGATCCCGCCGGGGCGTCGGAACTCCTCGGCCGCATCGATCCCGATTCGGCCTGCCGGAATTTGGCCGCGGCTTTACGCGAACAGGTGACAACCCCTGCGCCGGACGTGGCGGCTTATCTCAAGCTTCCGCCGAAGCTGCGTGCCGTCGTCGACAAGCTGAAAGGCTACGGCAAGAAGGAACTCGGGCTGTTGCGGGACATCCAGAACGCCGCCCAGGCCAAGGGTGCCCGGCCGCTTCTGGAAGCGGTCCTGCGTCACCGCGCCGAACTGGGCGAGGCCGAAAGCCGCCGCTTCTGTCTCGCGGCCCTGGCGGATTCCCCGGAGGCCATACCGCTCTACGAACGGGCGTTCGGCAAGCTCACCCCGTTCGAACAATGCCGCATCAAGGCACTCCATGGCGAAGAGATACTCGATTATCCAGAGGCCAGCCGGTATTGGCAGGAATGCATCGCTCTCTTGAAGAATGCCCCGCAGGGCCGCGATGAACCTCTCACCCAGGCCCTGATCTTCCGCCATGTGGCCGATCTGGCCGAGAAGGAATTCCCCGAGTTGGCCATCGCGTGCCTGGAGCAGAGCCTGGAACTGGACCCGGACGACAAGCCGGCCTACCTGAGGCTGATCGGACTGCTGGAGCAGTTCGACGACGCCAAGGCCGCCCTGTCCTGGCTGGACCGCGCCGTGAAGCGCTATCCGCGGGACCCGGAGGTTCTGCTTCCGGCGATGCGGGCGGCCCAGCGCCGCAAGGCGTTCAAGAAGGTCGCGAACTATGCCAAGACCCTCCTTGAAATCGACCCCATCAACAGCGATGCCCGCCGCTTTCTGCTGGAGGCCCATCTGGGCCACGCCCGCAAGCAACTGAAAGCCAGACGCACGGATCTGGCGGAAGCGGAGCTGACCGCGGCCCGCAAGCTCGATCCCCAGCGGCGCAGCGCGGCCCTGCTCTGGCTCGAGGGGCTATCGGCCTTCTGGCAGGCCGACAACGAACGCTGCCGGAATCTTTGGCAGGAGGCATGGACCGCCGCGGGCGGCGGCGCGGCGGCCTGGTTTCAGTGGGCAATGGAAGTGCTCGCGGCGGATATGCCCCTGAAGGGTTCCGATAGCCTGGTCCAGGGGCTGGACAAGGAGCATTCGGCGGACAAGGCGGAACTCATGGCCCTGGTCAAGCTGCTCGGCCTGTACCGGGGCGAGGGGCGGCAGAATCTCTCGCAGGCTCTCCACAAGCTGGCGCCGATGCTGAAGTGCAGCTTCAAACAGGCGGAACTGTCCGAGGAGGATTTCTTCGGCCTCTGCCAGGGCTTCGGCGCCGCCGGCCAATACGAGCTTCTGGGCGAATGCGCGAAACAGGCGGCGAGGCGGTGCCGCTACGCGCCGGTGTTCGCGTATTTCGAGGTCTATGCGAAATGCCGGGGCGATGCGGGCAGGCTGCTGCCCATGGATGGGCTCCGGCTACAGATGAATCTGGACCAGGCGCACCAGGCGGGCGACCGCCGCACCGCGGCCTTGATCGATCAATTCCTGCGCAAGCATGAGGAATCCCTGCAACCCGATTTTCATGAGGCTTTTCCGGACGGGCTGGACGGTCTCGACGAGGAGGCGGCGGAGCGGTTCGCGGAACGCATAGAGGAACTCGACCGCTTGTCCCCCGAGGAAAGGGCGAAGGAACTGCTCGGCGACTACTCCCCCGAACAGATCGAGAAGCTGTCGGAGAAGGATGCGCTGGGTTTGATTCTCGACAAATTGCTGGGCGGCCTGGGGGTGGATGCGAGCCGGATTTTGGACGGACTGCCCCTGCCCGGCCGCGGCAAGAAATCCAAGAACACGAAAAAATCCTAGGAGAGGTTATGGAAACCCCTTATGAAGTGCTGGGCGTGGAGGAAGACGCCGGCGACGAGGCAATCAAGAAGGCCTATCTGCGCAAGGTCCGGGAATTCCCGCCGGAGCGGAATGCCGAGGAATTCCGGCGTATCCGCAAGGCTTACGAGCTCATCGAGACCGACAAGAAGCGCCGGGAATACCGGCTGTTCCATCGGGAAAAGCCCGACGTTTCCGTCCTGCTGCGCCAGATTCTGCGACCGGGCCGGCCGGAGCGGCCGGATGCCGGCACCCTGATCCGGACGCTCACCGAGGGCCTGGCCGAGCATTTGTCCGAGACGCACACCGATACATGATGGACGAAGCGAACAAGATCCGTCTGCTGGAAGAATTCCGGCAGTACCTCGATACGCCCGCCGGTTTCGAGGAAGACGCGGCGAGGCAGACCGACCTTTTCACCCTGTTCAGCGAGCTGGCGGCGCTACGCACCGAGGTCCGGACCGAGTCGCGCCAGTTCCGCACCGCTCTCGATACGGTCGGCGAAGCGCACGAATGGCTCAGGGACAGCCAGAGCAATCTGAATCAGACTTTGGAGCGGTTTCAGGGCGAGTTTTCCACCCTGCGCCGCAGCGCCCTGCGTTCCGCGCTGCTGGATCTTCTGGATGTGCACGACCGGCTCTCCGCGGGTCTCAATGCGTTGCGCAACTACCGTCCGGTCAATGGCTGGTTCCGCATCAAGTCGCGTCCGGAGGACCGGCGCTTTATCGAGAGCATACGCGAAGGCCAGGGCATGAGCCTCAGACGGCTGGAGGAAATCCTGGCGCGCCACGAGGTCCGGCCGCTGGAGGTCATGGGTCTGCCCGTCGATCCCCACACCATGACCGTGCTGGAACTGGACCGGCAGCCCGATCTCGAAAACGGCATCGTCACGGCGGAACTGCGCAAGGGATTTCTCTGGGGCGACGAAGTCTTACGTTTAGCGGAAGTCAGGGCCAACAAGCTATGAGCGACATCATCATCGGCATCGATCTCGGCACGACCAACTCGGAAGTGGCGATTCTGAAGGAGGGCAAGGTAACCGTCATCCCCGACCGGGAAGGACGCAAGATCCTGCCGTCCTTCGTCGGCATCGGCGAGCACGGCGACGTCCTGGTGGGCGAACCGGCGCGCAATCAGTACATTCTCTACCCGGAGCGCACGGTCAAGTCCATCAAGCGCCACATGGGCGAAGATCTCAGGGTGGAGCTGGCGGGCCAGCACTTCAGCCCGCAGGAAATCTCCGCCATCATCCTCAAGCGTCTCAAGGCGACCGCCGAGGACTACCTCGGACGGAGCGTGCAAAAGGCGGTGATCACCGTCCCCGCCTATTTTTCCGACGCCCAGCGCCAGGCCACCCGAGAAGCAGGGGAGATCGCCGGTCTCGACGTGGTGCGCATCATCAACGAGCCCACGGCCGCGGCGCTGGCCTACGAGGCCAAGACCGGAACGCGCAAACGGATACTGGTGTACGACCTGGGCGGAGGCACCTTCGACGTGTCGGTGGTGAGCATCGAGGACGATGTGGTGGAAGTCCTGGCCAGCCACGGCAACAACCGGCTGGGCGGGGACGATTTCGACGCCCGGATCGTCGATCATCTGGTCGAGCACATCAAGCGCGAGCACGACTTCGACATCACCGAGTCGCGGCAGATCATGGCGCGTATCAACCGGGCCGCGGAGAGCGCCAAGCGAACCCTGTCCGACCAGCCCTTCGTGCGCATCGACGAGGAATATCTGTTCGAGAAGGAGGGGACGCCCATCCATTTGTCGCTGGAGCTGTCCCGCTACGAGTACGAGCAGATGATCGCGGGCTATATCGACGAAACCCTGGAAGCGGTGCACATCGCCCTGCGCGGCGCCAACCTGACCGCTTCCGACATCGACGAAATCCTGCTGGTGGGCGGCAGCACCCGCACGCCCGTCGTCAGCGAGCGGCTGTTCGGCGAGCTTCGCAAGGAGCCGCACCGGAACATCGACCCCGATCTGTGCGTCGCCATGGGCGCGGCCGTCCAGGCCGGGGTGATCGCGGGAGAATCGGTATCCGCGGTGTTGGTCGACATCACGCCCTACACCTATGGGACCTCCGCCATAGCCGAACTCGACGGCGAACTCTACCCCTACGTCTATGTCCCCATCATCCGCAAGAACACCCCGCTGCCGGTGAGCAAGACCGAGGCCTTTTACACCAGCTTTGACGGTCAGCAGGAAGTGGACGTCCGGATTTACCAGGGCGAGGCCCCGGACGCCCTGAACAATATCGAAATCGGCGAATTCAGGGTGAAGGGCCTGCGCAAGGTGCCCGCGGGCAACACCGTCACGGTCAGCCTGGATCTGGATCTGAACGGCATCCTGCACGTCTCGGCTCGGGAGAAGGACACCGGCCTTTCCAAGTCCATCACCATCAACAATGCCATCGCCCGTTTCCAGGGGGAGGAGATGGGGGCGGCCAAGGCCCGCATCGACGCCCTGTTCGGGCCGGCGGCCGGAGCCGAAACGCTTGTGGAAGGAGCGGCTTCGGAGCGGCATCATACGGAGGTCAAGGCGCGGGCGCTGGTGGAAAAGGCGGAACGGCTGCTGGAGAAAGCGTCCGAGGAAGACCGTGAGGACATGATCGACCTCATCGAAGAGATCAGGGACGGTATCGCCGCCGGCGATCTCCAGGCCGTCGAGGCGGCGGTGGAGCGTCTCGCCGACATTCTCTATTACCTCGATACCTGATGGAGCGCTGCCCCACCTGCCAGGCCCGGTTGCGGGAAGAACCGGTGTGCGCCCGCTGCCGGACCGATTTGAGCCTCCCGCTCGCCGCCGAGGCACAGGCCGGCGCGAAGCTGCACCAGGCCGTCGCCCGGCTGGACGAGGGTGACGCCGCCGCGGCCCGGCATGCGCTGGAGGAGTCTCTGCGACTCAAACGCACCCCTCTGGCCCTGCTGCTGCGGGGATTTCTGGCATGCCGCGGGGCGGGCACTGATCCTTTCGGCCAGGACGATGCCTTGTAACTCCATTTCTCAATCAAAAGAGCACATGTCGATACCGTCTTGGAAATCAAGACGCAAGCCGCGGGCCGAGCGGCGTCATGTCGCGAAGGGATTCGCGACCTACAGCGGCACGGTCGTAGGTCGGCAATCCTTTGCCGACGAACCCGTTGGCCCAACGGCCGGGTCTACCGAAGGGTCTTAGGAATTACCGGGACAGGCTTATCCCCGCCTACCTTTTAACCACCTTGTCTGGTCGTTCGATAAAAGGAAACGGCGGTGCCGGAACTGGCTGCGGATCAGTCCGAAGTCGCTCGGCGGGTTACGGCCTCGCCACCTAACCCACCATCGATGGGTTTCGCTTCGCTCTACCCGTCCTACAAGAATGAATTTCTCGGAAAGCGATTTGGAATAGGTCAGCAATCCTTTTGCCGACTTATCGGCTCGGCAAAGGACTTTGTCGGAAGGGCAGCTCTGGCGCTCCCAGAGATGCCGTTTGCGATTGGGAAGGGATTGCCGACCTGCGTTCTGACCGTTTCGGGCTAGGGAAAACGGCCATGCCACGCGCGTTTGTGAGTCAGAGCGGCTTCTTCCCGGCGTTTTCCAGGATCGCGCTCACGGCGGGATGCTTGAGTTTCCTGCGTTCCGTGATCGCGTAGAACCGTTCCCGCACGGAATCGATCCGGCCTATGGCTTCCACGTCGTACTGACGTTGAATCTCCTCCTCGACCGCAGAGGGCGCGACGAACAGCCCGGTTCCGCCACTGCCGAAGGTCTTGAGCAAGGCGCTGTCTTCGATTTCCGCTTGGATTTTCGGGCTGATGTTCTCGGCGTCGAACCACTGATCCAGCGAGCGGCGGAGCGCGGTATTGCCGGTCGGCAGCAAGAAAGGCGCTCCGCTGAGGGAACGGGGAAAGTCCGGGCGGTACGCGCTAGCTAACTCGGGGGTTCCGAACACCGTGACTCCGCACTCTCCCAACAAGTGGTTGAACGCCTTGGCACCGTTCGCCGGCGTGACGGGGACGTCCGACAGCACCAAATCGATGCCCTGCAGCGACATCTCCGCCAGCAGGCGTTCCGCCTTATCCTCATAGCAGAGAATCTGCACCGGCTCCGGCAGGCGGAAGGCCGGCTCGATCAGGCGGCAGGCGACCAGCTTGGGCAAAGCATCCGCCACGCCCACCACCAGCCGGAGCGCCCGCCCGGTCGGCCGGCCTTTGAGCGTGTTGGCCAGCTCCTGACCAAGGGAAAAGATTTCATCGGCATAGTGGAACACAATGCGGCCGGTATCCGTCAGTACCAGTTTGCGTCCATTCTTGTAAAACAGCTTTTCTCCGATGGTTTTTTCGAACACCGCCAATTGACTGCTAATGGTGGGCTGCGCCAGATGCAGTTTCTCGGAAGCGCGGGTCACGCTTTCCTCGCGAGCTACATTCCAGAAATAAAACAGATGCTGATAGTTGATGCGCCCCATAAGATCAGATTAATTGATTTTATCTATAAATGAATTTCAAACATTCTATTTTATTATAATAAGCTCAATCTATAGGCTATGCCCCGTCAGTCAACATCAGCGTGAATCAACCATGCAAAAACTGTTACAGGGGCTACACCGATTTCAGAACGACCTTTTCGGTTCTCAGCGCGAGTTGTTCGAGCGGCTGGCAAAAGGACAGCAGCCCGAAGTGCTGTTCATCACCTGTTCCGACTCGCGCATCAATCCGAACTTGCTCACCCAGACCGAACCCGGCGAACTGTTCATTCTGCGCAACGCCGGCAACATCGTGCCTCCCTATGGCGCGGTCATGGGCGGCGAAGCCGCCACCATCGAATTCGCGGTGGCCGGTCTCGGGGTCAAGGACATCATCATCTGCGGACATTCTCATTGCGGCGCGATGAAAGGCCTCTTGGAACGGCCATCGACCCGCGACTTTCCGGCCCTGAGCCAATGGCTCTCCTATGCGGAATCCACCCGCCGCGTCGTTCACGATAAGTATGTAGACCTGGAGAGCGCTTCCCTGCTCAATATCACCATTCAGGAGAACGTGCTGGCGCAAATGGAGAATCTGCGCACCCATCCGGTGGTGGCCTCCGGGTTGGCCCAGAACAAACTTAAACTGCACGGTTGGGTCTACAAGATCGAGACCGGCGAAGTATTCGGCTATGACGCAGGAAGCGGGCAGTTTTTGCGGCTGACCGAGCAGCGCCCCATGCCGTCCGTACACGAACGCACACTCATTGCAACGGAAATCTAAGTCCTCGCATTTTTCTATCGTTGAAGCTCTTCCTGAACTTCCGACCGCCCAAAGGGCAAATCGTGTTATGAACGCACAGACCTTGCGACTATCCGCTTTTCGCGCCGCCTGGAAAACGGACCTCCCCGCCTCTATCGTGGTTTTTCTGGTGGCCCTGCCGCTCTCCATGGGTATCGCCATCGCTTCCGGCGTGCCTATGGCGCACGCCGCCTCGGCCGGCCTCATTACCGCCATCATCGGCGGTGTCGTCACCGGAGCATTGTCCGGCTGCACGCTGCAGGTGAGCGGGCCGGCGGCCGGCTTGGCGGTGATGGTCGCTTTGTTCGTTCAGGAACACGGCTTCCAAACCCTGGGCGTCATCGTGCTCCTGGCGGGATTGCTGCAACTGGCGGCTGGCCTGTTGCGGCTGGGCCGGGTGTTCCGGGCCGTGTCGCCGTCGTTGATCCAGGGCATGCTGGCAGGGATAGGCATTCTGATCTTCGCCTCCCAGTTCCATGTCATGGTGGACGATCTGCCTCCCGGGACCGGCAAGGAATTCGGCGGCATCGTCAATCTTTGGACCTTGCCGCAGGCGGTGTGGAAAGGAATTTCGGAAACCGTTCACCGGCCGGCGGCCCTGATCGGGCTGCTCACCATCGTGACCATGTTCTTGTGGAACAGGCTCACGCCGCAAAAGCTCAAACTGCTGCCGGCACCTCTACTCGGCGTCGTGGTCGGCACCTCTTGCGCCGCGATATTGCAGGCGGACCTCAAGTACGTGCCGGTCCCCGACAATCTGCTGGAAGCGTTACGCTGGCCCGGCGGATCCGACTTTCGAGCTCTCTCCGACCGGGCGATTTGGCTGGCGGGCCTGTCTCTGGCCTTCGTAGCCAGCGCCGAGTCGCTGCTGACCGCCACCGCGGTCGACTCTATGCAGCGGCATGCGCCGCGTACCCGCTATGATCGGGAACTAGCCGCCCAGGGCGTCGGCAACATCCTGTGCGGACTGGCCGGTGTATTGCCCATGACCGGCGTGATCGTCCGCAGTTCCGCCAATGTGCTGGCCGGTGCGAGAACCCGGCTGTCCACGATCCTGCACGGCGTCTGGATGTTGGTGTTCATTACCCTTCTACCGGGCGTCCTGAGCTTGATTCCGGTGGCCAGCCTAGCGGCGGTGCTGGTCTACACCGGCGTCAAATTGATGAATCCCAAAGCCATGCGCACACTGTGGCGCACCGACCGGGCGGAAGCCGGCATATACGCAGCAACCCTCGGTACCGTGGTAGTGGTGGACCTCCTGACCGGCATTGCTGTCGGAATCGCTCTGGCGTTGGTCCGATTGCTGTATAGCTTCTCGCATCTGGAGGTTGCGGTCGAAGAGGAAAAAGGGAGCGGCCGGACCACGATCCACCTCAAAGGCGCCGCAACCTTCATCCGTCTGCCGAAGCTCGCGGCGGCCCTGGAGCGGGTCCGTCCCGACGCGCAGGTGCACGTGAATTTCCACGAACTGACGTATATCGATCATGCCTGCTTGGATCTTCTGATCAATTGGGAACAACAGCATAAGGCAGCCGGCGGCGAACTGGTCATCGACTGGGACAAACTGCGTGCCGTCTTCCAGCAGCACGCCTGGGGAGAGCGCCGGGAGCGACGCATCAAGGCCGCCTAAGGGTCTATCATCGAGGGCCGTTCGCCTCGAGTTTGCCGAAGGATTCCGCGGACCGGCTGCGACGCGGTCCATCCGGGTTGCAGCTATTGAGGGAAGTCCGAGCGGACTCCATCGGACGCAAAACAATGATGGACTGGAAGAGTTCCGTTCAAGATTGTTACCATGCGTTCGTACAGCTTGCTGTGACGAATCCTCGCAGTACCGCGCCGTTTAAGTCAAACCCAAGGAAATCGGAGGAGGCCTTGTATGTGCGAGGTCAAGGCGAACCAACATTGAGGAAATCATCATGAACATTAAAGAAGAATTGGAAAAATTTCGAGACGGCTTACTTCAGCAACGGGACGAACTGCGGGTGCAGCTCAACTTGGCGAAACTCGAGGCTCAGGAAGAGTGGAACAAGACGGAAGAAAAGCTGGAAGAGTTCAAGAGCAAGCTCGCCGGAGTCGCTGACGAAGCCAAAGACGCCTCGGAAGATGTCTGGACCAGCGTCAAAATGCTCGGTGAAGAAGTAAGAAGCGCCTACGAACGAATCAAGAGCCGGATATAACTGCCACCGCATCTTTCGGCATCCCGCCTGCGAAGGCGGGATGCGCCGCCGCGTCAGCAACAGCGTTTGACGCCGCTCCATCGCCGATGCAGCTCGGCATCAAAAAACTCTTTGCGGCTCAAAGGCTCCCCGCCCTCACCGGCGTGGTGGGCACGCCAATGCGCCAGATACTTTTCATAGGCATCGTCGCCGGTCATTTCCCGCAGCAGATGCCATAGCGTCCTGAGTGTTTTCAACATTTAATCATCCACTTCGGTAATTCACTCCCGAGATCAAAAGCCGCTTAGGAGTTCAGCGTGATCAATTACAACCCCAAATCGTGGTGGGGCCTCATTTTCAAATTTCATAAAAGCGATACCTTCAGAAGGTTGTTGCCGGCCATGAGTTCGGTCGCCTTGTTCACCGCGGCCATAGCCTATATCGATCGCGATCTGCTGCCCGAGGAATTCAAGGGCACGAATCTGGTTCATTCCCTACTGGGCTTCGTCATCTCGCTGCTGCTGGTTTTTCGAACCAATACGGCGTACGAGCGCTGGTGGGAAGGCAGGCGACAGTGGGGGGCCTTGGTCAATACGTCCCGCAATCTGGCGCTGAAGTGCGACGCATTCCTTCGACAAAACCATCCGTCCAGACTCATCATCGCCAAACATATCGCCGCTTATGCCTCGGTGCTGAACGAGCATCTCCGCGATGCCGAACCGCTGCAACGCCGACCGGCCGGCGTGCACAGGCCGAATCTTATCGCCAACAGCCTGTTCAGGGAAATCGACCGACTGCACCGGGGCGGAGATCTCGCCGGAGTGCATTATCTGAACATCAACAGCGAACTTACCTCACTCACGGACATCTGCGGCGCCTGCGAACGCATCAAGAAAACGCCGATCCCGTACTCCTACAGCCTTTTCATCAAGAAGTTCATTTTCGTCTACATCGTCACCATGCCGTTCTGCTTCGTGCACGAATTCGGGTACTGGACGATCCTGTTCACTACTTTCGTGTTCTTCGTTCTGGGCAGCCTGGAGCTGATCGCGGAAGAAATCGAGAATCCCTTCGGCGACGATGCCAACGACCTTCCCACGGAAGAACTGGCTAAGATGATCGGCTCCAACGTGAGCGAAATTTTGCTACGAAAGCGGGCGACCGTCGGCTCCAGCGTGGCGAAATACGCCGATCCCGGATCCCGCGCATCGGTCACCTCGGCGCATTGACGGTTTTGATGAACCTGTCCGCTTCTCGGCGCGAGGCGATGGCCTTGCGTCGGTTTATGCGCCTGCGGGGAAGGTCTGGGTCGTGATGTCCCATTTGGTCGGACTTACACCATGCCGGTTGCCATTGGCTCTTTAGGGTCAGGCGTTTACTTTTTTGAATTTGGCTTCTTTCATTTCAAGAAGCAAACAACAAAGGTCTGACTGTGTCTTGCAGTTCGCCGGCAAACCGGATATCGACAGTATTTCGCCACCGAGGCAAAAACGGGCCTGAAGTTTTCCGTGCCAAGTGCCCGTGTCACGGGCACTTGGCACGATGGGTTGACCTTTACACCCGTTTAGTGTCAATTTTCCGTCACTGAACTCTCTCAGGACTTACTGGCCAAGGGGTGTCCTATGGTGGTGCAAGATCAGGATTATTGGAAGGATCGGGTTTCGGTGCCCGGAGAAGTGCGCAAGGTACACAAATCCGGAAAACCCGTGCGGACCAAATGGCGTCTCGTGCTTGCGGCGCTCCTCGGCCTTAGCGCTCTCGGGCTCGTGCTCGTGCAAAGCCACGGCGGGTTCGGCGGACTTGCCGATCGCGTTACGCCCCTGCCTGCTGCGCTGCAAGACATTCATGCATCGGTCGAGCAGGCATTGGGCAAAGTCTTCAGGGCCGAAGACGACGATAAATTGACGCCTCTCGTCAACGAGTTATCGGAAAAGAAAAAACCGTTTTATGACCGAATCGCCGACTTTGGGGCCGAGGCTAAAGCCAGGTTGTCGATAGACGAAACCCTTTACGGGTTGGAGGATGCCGTGAACGGGTTCTGGCAGGACGGTTTGAGCCGAATTGATCGAGCGGTTCGGCAGGACCTTCTGGTCAAGGGGGCCATTCTGGGCATTCTGTTGCTCATTTGCGTTGGCTTCGGCTCGGGTCTGCTGGCCGTGTTTACCCGATCGGTCCGGCAACTGGACGAATCCATCCGAAGACTGGGAGCGGGAGACTTCGGCAAACCCATCCGGGTTACCGGACCGAAAAACCTTCGGCTTCTCGGTGATCGGCTCGACTGGCTGCGCACCCGTTTGCTGGGTCGGGAAGAGTCGAAGCAACAGTTCATGAGCAAGGCCTCGAACGAATTCGAAACGCCGCTTTCCGGCATTTTCGAAAGCACCGGCCTGCTTATGGCCGAGGCGTTGAATCCGAAGCAACGCGACCTGTTGGCGCGGCTGAGCCAGGACGTTCAGAAACTGCAAAACCTGTTCGATGAGTCGCTCCACTATGGCCAGGTCAAGGACAATCCATCGCCGCAACCGAAGGACGCGGTGAACATGAAGACGTTGCTGGCATCGGTCATCGAAGATTATCGGGACTCCCTAAATGCGAAGTCCCTCACCATCAAGGAGTTGATCCAGCCGGTCGAATTCCTCGGAGTTCCCGACCAGGTGCGGACGATTGTCGACAATCTGCTCTCCAACGCCATCAAGTTTTCTCCGGAAGGGGGCAAGATCCGGATCATTCTTCGTGACTTGGGAACCGGTATGCAGCTGGAGGTCGAAGATGACGGTCCCGGAATTGACACCACGGAGCGTACGCGGATATTCGAGCCGTTTTTTCGAGGCAAGGCGGCCCACATGACCGACACCGAGGGGGCCGGCTTGGGGCTGGCGATCGTGAGCGAGTGCGTGGCCAATCACCAGGGAAAAGTCGAAAGCATCGAACCGCGGCAGGACGAACAGGGCGCCCGCATCCGGGTTGAGCTTCCGCTGGTGGAGGTTTCCTAAGAAAAAGCGGCCATGTAAGGCGGTACACGGTACTCGCCTATTCCAATCGCAAACGATTGTCCGGGTAGTGCCCGGACAATCCTGCCGCCGCATGGGAACCTTCCATTCGGCGCATTACGCTAAAGCTAATGCGCCCTACACTAAGAGCCTATCCCAGTAGGTGCCCAAAACCCTTCGACAGGCTCAGGGCGAACGGCCTACTGGGATAGGCTCTTAGAGCGCTTTCATCTCGCTCGTACGGCAAAACAGGCTTGGCGGAGTTCGTGGCGCCTTTGGCTCGGGTGAATTGCTTCAAGCGTTTGTAGGTCGGCAATCCTTTGCCGACAAACCCGTTGGCCCAACTGCACCATCGGGAAGGGATTTCCGACCTACGCGCGAATGCCTGTACAGTAGGTATGAAAATGCTCTAGCTGAGATCATCCAAACCTGCGAGTTTCAGGGCATAGGATGTGCTGAACAAAGTGAAGCGCATCGATCGCGACCGATGCGCCTCCTATCGTCGGCAGCATCCTATACCAGTCAATAGTCGGATTGAGTCAAATTATCGATGGGAAGACACTCCATGAAACTCTCCGACTTTCACCGTAGATCTATCGCACCCCGAGGACGGCCGTTCATTAGGGAATAACCGGTTTTGCTGTCGGACGCACGCAACGGATTCCTTCGAAGACGTAGCAACGGGTATCAATAAGACCCTGTACCAGCACCTCGAACCCTTCGACACGCTCAGGACAGGCCCTTCGACAAGCTCAGGGCGAACGGCCCACTGGACAGACTCAATGTCTTGTCAGGCGGGACCGCCGACCGACTTGATGAACTCGTCCGCCTCCCGGATCGACGCTTCCATGGATTTGATGAGCGCCGAAATATCGGTTTGGAGGCTGTCGAGTTCGCCCCGGAGCGAGGCGATGGCTTGGGCATTGAGGTTGTGCTTCAGGAATAGGACCTGATCGCGGAACGTCAGCAATACCGGCTCCATCTTGGATTCGGCGCGTTTCATGGCGGCGATGAGCTGATCGTAGCGCCGGCGCGTCCCCGTGAGCTTTTGCTGGCTGCTGCGCTTGAGCGACGGGTTCTGGTATTGGGAGAGTTCATTTTCCCATTCGTCGAACAAGGCTTCCGAAACGTCCTCGATGTCGTCGATCCGTTTCCGAACCTCGTCCGCCTTGGCCCGGCTGCGCTCGTATTCGGTGTCGAGTTCCCGGTACTTCTCTTCCAGGCTGCCGCCCTTGAAGCCGGTGAGCGCGGTAAACCGATCCAGCGCGTTCTTGAACTGTGTCTTGGCCTCTTCCTGGCTGTCGCGGGCCTTTTCTACGCGGTGAACGAGAATGTCGCGCTTGTGAAAGCCCAGCGACTCCGCCGCCCTGTAATAAGCGGAAGAACAACCGGTCAGGATGAGGAACAGGAGCAGGAAAAAGCTCCGCCGCGCGACGAGCTGTACATGATTGGGCATGGGAAAGCGGCTCCGAAAACGAACAGGCTCAAGATCGTACTACATTCAGATCGAGAAAATCGCTCGAACAGGCGATGCACGGATCGTAATTGCGGATCACCCGCTCTCCGTACTGCCGCAATTCCTCATCGGTTCTTTCCGGGCCGAACGATTGCAGCGCTCCGAAAAGATCCTCCTCGATACACGCCTGGTTATGCATGGCCGGAGAAACGATCCGCGCGCGCATCACGCGACCCTGAGCATCGACTTCGTAGCAGTGCCAGAGAATGCCTTGCGGAGCTTCGGTACAGGCGAATCCGGTCCCGGCACGAGTTCGAGCCTCGACGTACGACGCCTGCGGTTCATAGCCGTCCAGCAGGCGAATCGCATCGGTTATCGCGAAATACACCTCCGCCGCTCGCGCCACAATACTGTGGAAAATGTTTCGGCTGGGAAAAGCGATGCCGGTTTTGCGCAGAGCCTCGGCCACCGGACCGGGCAACAGGTCCCGATTCAGGTTCAGCCGCGCTAGGGGCCCCGCGAGATAAGGCCGTCCCTCGATCAATGAATAATCGGTCTTGGAATGCGGATCCCGGTGCACTTGGAAATACCTTTCGAAACTCTCGACGGCTATGTTCAAGCCGGTACTGGAAACGATGGTGCCGCCACACATCGGGTACGCATCCGGATGCCGCAGGGCCACGTTGATGAACGCCTGTTCGCTGGAAGGCAGATCGATGGCGCCCGTCCAAGCCACCAAGGCCTCCGCTTCCGGCAAGGCGGCGCGCAGCCGCTCGACCAATTGCCTGACCTGGGCCTTGGACGGCACATGGTGAAATCCGCCGATGCGGACTCCCGCCGCGCGGGAAGACGAGGCGTGAAACAGTCGGATCAACTCGCAACCCAGATTGTGCAGACGCAGTCCGCGACGCACTTCGTCCGGAAAATCCCGAGACATTTCCGCCAGACTCGAAAACCCAAGGAAATCCGGGGCGGCGAGCAAGTAAATGTGCAGCGAATGGCTCGCGATCCACTCGCCGCAGCACATCACCCGCCGCATCGCCTGAATCCAGGCTGTCGGACGGCAGTCCAAAGCCGATTCGAGGCCTTGCACGGCGCTCATTTGATAGGCTACGGGACCGGTCCCGCAGATGCGCGCCAGCGTGTCGGGCACGTCGAAACATGCTCGTCCTTCAAGAAATGCTGAGAGCAGCCGGGACTGCTCGAAGATGTGAAGCGCAAGGCTTTCGATCCGCGCGTTGCGGATGCGCAAGTCCAGAATGGCATCCCCGTCCAGCCGCGCGGGTCCGGATCCGGTATCGACAGCTTGTTGTTCACTCATGAATTCGATTGCCATCGCCTTGCTACCTCGTAAAAAGTGATGGCGATCGATTTAAGCGGAGACACATGTTTCGGCTAGGTTCACCCTCCCTGCAAGCCAATTCCGGTAGAAACGCCGCGGCGGAACTTCCGCGCGAGCGACCGCATGCCCGGCGGTCCTCGACGATACCCCCTTGTCCGGTGCCGAAGCGCGCAAGCCTCGCTCGAAAGCAGTTCGACGCGAAAGCGCCGTGACCGCTCATCGCCCCGCTCCTCCGAAAAAACCGGGAACGGAAAAAGATCGCAAAAAAACCTTTCTTGGCAAAAACAGCGACCGAGAGGCCATGTCACACTCCCTGTAACGTCCATGAAAATATCCGTTCCGGTCATCGACCGGGGCGCGGCAAACCGAAGCACGCCAAAAGGCTCCATCGGAGCGGAACTAGGTTACTACCGCCGCTCCACCTTGCATAGAACTCGTTTCGAAAACCGATTTGAAAGCGTCACACCGGCATTCATCCACGGCTACACTTTTAAGATCGAAAACCCCAAAAGGCCCCCTCACTCATGGCTCGTGTCATCGCCATCACCAGCGGTAAAGGCGGCGTCGGCAAAAGCAATCTGGCCGTCAATCTGGCCTGCGCGCTGTCGGAGCACGCGGAAAAGACCTGTCTGTTCGACGCCGATACCGGTCTCGCCAACGTCAATGTGCTGCTGGGCGTACATCCCGAAGCCACTCTCGCCGACTGCCTGAAGGGGCGAAAGCGTCTGGACGACGTCATACTCCGCTACCGCGAGAATTTCCACATCGTTCCCGCCGCATCCGGCATCGCGGAGTGCGCTAATCTCGAACCGGAACAAAGGCACCGGCTGATTCTCGGCCTGGCCGATCTGGATTCGAGCTACGACTACATCCTGATCGATACGCCGGCCGGCGTGGAAAACAATGTGCAGGATTTCTTGCTGGCGGCGGGCACGGCGATCCTGGTGATCACGCCGGAGCCCACATCGCTGACCGACGCCTTCTCGCTGATCAAGATCCTGAAAAACCGCGAGGCCGAGATCGATTTTCACGTGCTGGTCAACATGACCAAAGACCGCGCCAGCAGCCTGGAGGTGTTCAACCGCTTTCGGGGCGCGATCAAGAACTACCTGGGCTTGAACGTCGATTATCTCGGCTATGTGCCGCTCGATGAGGCTCTGCTGGATGCCGTGAGCTTGCAGACGCCGGTGACGCAGACCCACCCGAGTTCTCCGGCGAGCTGGGCCATCAAACAGATTGCCGAAGTCATTCGGGAACGGCTGCCGGCCACAGGGGATGCATCGAACTTCAGCCGTTATTGGGACAAGGTGGAAAGCGACCTGTCCCGGCAGACACCGGAACCGCCGGTCACGGACGCTGACGGCAACCCGGATCGCCCGCCAAGCACGGAGAACGATGCGCCTGCGGCCGAGCGCGCGCCATTTGTCCCAACGCCGACGCGCGAGTCCATAGAATCTCAGATCGAAACCTATCTCAAACGGTTCAGCGCTTTTCCGTTCGATACGATTCAAATGCTTTATCGGGATCTCGAAGTCAAGGGATTTCCGGAAATCGATTTAAAGGAGATTTGCACGACGCTGGAAGCCATTTACGAGCGCCGCTACGAACGGCCGATCAAAAGTCCCGACAGCACGATCGTTCAGTTGCTGGCGAACGTTCGCGGGTCGGACGAAAAGACCCGCCAACTCGCGGAATTCCTCAGATCGAGCTACGAGCGGCAGTTCGGATGCAAGCTGATCGATCCTCTGGTCGAGATGGAACGCTGGATTTCCGAGGAGGCTTTCACCGAGGCGGATTTCGAGCGCTTGCTCGAGAAAGCCCGAGAATGGTTTCGAATCCGCTTCGGGAAACCCTACGCGGACGAAAAGGACCGGCTGATCGAACAGCTTAGAATCGAGATTGGCGCCTTGGGGGAGCGGGAAGCGGCGCTGCAAGCCAGCGCCGAGATCCTGATGGAAGCCTTGCGACCGGTTCGGGATTCGAAAATGCGTTTGGACGAACTGGCGCAGCGAAAATAAAGCCCATTCTCGATCCTGTTAGCCTTTGCCTAACAGGAATCCCTTCCCAATCGCAACGCAAACGTCGCTTTAGTCGCGACCTTTCCCGACACGACGAATCGTCGGCAACGGATTGCCGACCTACAAATCTGTGTCGCCAAGTAGGTCGGGAATCCTTTCCCGACGCAACGGATGTGTCAGCAATGGATTGCCGATCTACAAGAGCTTATTTCGGCCTATACACCGGCGCGGCGCCGATAGAACTTTAAGCGATCACAAATCCAGCGCATTCAGCAAGTCGTTGGCTTTGGCGTCACGCTCGCCCAGCGGTTTCAGATCGAACCGGGTTTCGATGAATTTCAGGATCGATGTGCCGTCATAGAAGGTGTGATCGACATACCCGCGCTTGGCGAACGGGGAAATGACGATGGTCGGCACGCGGTTGCCCGGTCCCCAGCGGTCGCCCGGAGGCGGCGGGACATGATCCCAAAACCCGCCGTATTCGTCGTAAGTGACGATGATCACGCTGTTCCGCCACAGCCGGCTTTGTTCGATCTTGCGGATCACCGCCACCGCCTGCATCTCCCCGGCCAGAAGATCGGCATAGCCGGGATGCTCGCTATGGGCTCCTATGGGCTTATAAAAGGAAACCGCCGGCAAATTTCCTTTTTCGATGGCCTTCAATAAATCCGTTTCGTCCTTGAGATGCCTGGCCCTTTCGCGGGTTCCCTGGGCGTAGCGCTCGAAATACGCGAATGGCTGATGATGGTACTGAAAACTTTCGTCGGTTTTCCCTGCGATCGCGTCATTCCAGCCGCCGGAATACCACGCCCATGAAATCATTTTCTCCGACAGGCGATCGCCGATCGTGGGGAAAGTTTGCGGCGGCAAAAGCCGGCGCGGATCGGTGATCTTCGGGCTGTGAGGCGTCTGCATCGTCTGAATAGTGTTCACGGCGTAGCCGTCGGGCGTAAACACGCCGTCCTTGATCAACTCGCCTTTCTCGTTCAAGACGACGGTCGATTCGGCCGGCGGGTCGTCGTGATGCGGCGTACAGGCGCAGACCAGCCAAAAATGATTCAAGAGCGACCCGCCGAAAGCGGCCTGAAAGAAACGATCCGCCAGCGTGTATTTCTCCGCGTACTCCCACAACGGAAGCTTGCGGCCGTCGTAATACCCCATGGCCAGGCCGCCGGCGTCCGACACGGCCGCGAAACGGTCCATGCGCCCGCCGTTGATTTGGGCCTGGTGTTGATAAAATCGATGTAGCGGATCGCCGATTTTTTGATCGATCGGAACATACTGGCTGATCTCGAACGGACGGTTCGGCAAATCCGAAGGAAAGCGCTCGTCGGGCACAGGCGGCTTCTTTTCGGTATTCATTACCCTGGGCAGGGTGGCGTAGACCCCGCCTTGACGATCGGTCTGCCGCATCGTTTCCTCCGGCGCATTCGCCAATCCGTCCGCTCCCGGAAACAGCCCGTAGAGATTGTCGAAGCTGTGGTTTTCAAGATAAATCACCACGATGTGGCGAATCCGGTCCAATCCTGGGTTCCGGCTCGATTTGGCCGAAGCCGATAAGGGCGTCGAGAGAATCAGAAATATCAGGAGGACATTCAGGCAGGCTGTTTTTTTCATCGCGGATGTTCGAAAGACTTAAGTCGCTGATGCCGTCAAATTCGTAACCGGTTATTTTACGCAGTCCAGCGTTACGTCGCGTGACAAATCCGCTCAGACTGATGCCTAAGCCAAATCGCCCGAGTGCCCGCAGCGATAGAAACATGACTGTCAAAGTCGATAAGCAACCGACTCGGCCCGTGATCCTGATCGGAGCGAGCAATCTCGCACGGGCCTTTCCCTTGGTCGTGAACGGTCTGCGAGCGGGATTGCGGGAGCCTTTGGACGTGCTGGCGGCGTTCGGGCATGGCCGATCTTACGGGCTCTGGAGCCGGATGCTGGGCCGAACGCTTCCCGGCATCGTCCGGTGCGGGCTGTGGACCGCTCTGCGGAAACACGGTTCGGACAGTCTTCCACCGCTCGCGGCCGTGACCGATATCGGCAACGATCTGGTTTACGGCGTCACCGTTCCGCATCTGCTCGCCTGGGTCGAAGCCTGCCTGAACCGGCTGGCCGAGCAACGCGCCGAAATCGCCTTGATGGCCTTGCCGCTGGAAAGCGTCGAACGGCTTAATCCCTGGAAGTTCGAATTGTTGCGCAGGACTTTCTTCCCGGCGCACCGAATCGCGTGGCCGGTACTGTTCGATCGTGTGAACCGCTGCCAGGAAGAAATGCGGCAGCTCGCGAGGGTATACGGCATCCGCTTGATCGAGCCGCCGGCCACCTGGTACGGCTTCGATCCGATCCATATGCTGCGCCGCCGGCAGCCGGAAGTCTGGCGCGAATTGTTTTCACAATGGCCGGCCTGGGATCGGTCCGCTTCCATTGCCTATCCGCCCTTGGCGGAGTCGATCCGCCTGCGCGCGATTCGTCCCGCCGAACGCTACCTGTTCGGCCATCGACAAATCACGTCGCAGCCGGTCTTGAAGCGGAACCGGTTCAAGCTTTCGATGTACTGAGGGCAAAAAAAACGGGCTCCGCGGAGCCCGTTCGAGGATGGGTCGGATCGGAAAGTGTCACTCTTTGCCGATCTGGTAAATCTCTTCTTCGTCGTCCTCGACGATCTTGCCGGTCGCCGCATCGACCTCCATCTTCAGTTCCTTTCCGTCCGCGGTCTTGATGTCGAATTCATAGGACGCATCGCCGTTGGGCTCGATCTCGTATTCGGTCTCGACGATCTCGCCCGGATGCTTTTCGAGGGCGATCTTCTTGGCTTCCTCTTCGCTGATCTTCATCTTGGCCTTGAACAGCGGATCGTCGGCGCTGTCGACCTCCTGCTCCTCCTCGGTAATTTTTCCCGTGTTGGCGTCGCATTCGTATTCCCAGTCCTTGCCGTCCGTGCCGGCGATCTCGAATTCGTAGATGGGTGTGCCCCGCTCGGTCTTGAATTCAAGCTTGACGACCTCTCCGTCTTTCTTGGCCAGCGCCGCCTCCAGGCATTTTTCCATGCTGACCTTGGTTTTCGGCATTTTGATTTTTTCGGCGAATGCCGCGGTCGCTCCCAAGGACAAAAGCAGTGCGGTGAATGTTGTTATTGTGATGCGTGTTTTCATCGTTTGCCTCCGTTGGCTTTTGGCGGGAACATCGGACTCCCTAGAGGATTTGATCAGGCGATCCGCGTCTGTTCTTCAAATCGGATGCCGGATTCGAGTATAAGAGCCTTCTTATTCATTAACAATAACATGCCGTACCCCTCTACAGCCGGTACGGGACTCTTTTCGGTACCCGCGTCGCCGCTGCTCGGCCGGCGCGTGCTCGACTCGCGTCGAGAATCCAAGCTATCGCACGAGCAGGTGAAGCCGCCTACATTCGGGATATCTCCCTTCAGCGCTCCTCGAGCCTGAATTTCATCGTGAGCGTGGCGCGCTGGGCCACGGCACGGCCTTCGCTGAAGGCGGGCTTGAAACGCCAGCGCCGGATCGCCTTGAGCGCGGCCTCGTCGAATACCCGCTCGGGACTGGCCGCCACCACCCTCGCCGCGCTCACCGTACCCGAAGGGCTGACGTCGATCTCGATCCGCACCCAACCCTCGATTTTTTGCGCGCGGGCTCGGGGCGGATATTCCGGCAATACACGGGAGAGTACGACCAGATCCCCGGCGCCGGAACCACCTTCGCCGGTCGAGCCATTCCCCTCTCCGGTCGGCTTCTTTTCCGAATTCCATTGCCCAGGGGGTGCCGTAAGGCGTGAGTCGGAGCCCGGCACAGGGCTAAGCGGGGCGCCCGTGCCCTGTTCGGGAATATCCAGCCGAGGGGCCGGTACGCCCGGCGCAGGGGCCGGCGCTTTCCGAGGCTTGGGGGCGCCGGTACGGCCGGACCCGCGCGCCGGCGCTTTGCCGGAAGGCTTGGCGGAACCGGATGGCGGGCGCCCGGTCGACGGCCGGGACTCCGGCGCGACCTCGGTCATCGGCTTGGGCGCGGTTGGCGGAACCGGTTTCGACTCCTCGGTCTTCGGAATGATGCGAATGAAATCGACCGGCTGCGGATTGGGCGTCGATATCAGCCTGGTCTCCCGGTGACTGATCAGGGCGCCTATCAATAACAGCAAGGCCAGATTGATGACCGCCGCCGCGGCGAAGGCTCCGGCCAGGACCCATCTCGAGCGGCTCGAGATCCCGGCAAGGGAGGTTTTCATGGCGTGTCTGGAGCCGTACTGGCCGCGACCGAAATGTTGACGAAACCGGCGAGGCGCAGCTGATCCATCACTTTGACCAGCAAGCCGGTGCTGGTATGGGCGTCTGCCAGAATGATGGCGGCCTGGGCCGGATTGGCGAGGCCCAGTTGTTCGAGCCGGGCGCGCAACAGGCGTATGTCGATGGAAGCATCGTGCAGCCAGATTTGTTCGTCGGCGGCGATGGTGATGATCACCGCCGCATTCTGCTGCGGCACCGCCGTTGCGGCCTTGGGACGCTGAACCGCCACCGCCGATTCGCGGATAAAGGAGGTCGTCACCAGAAAAAAGATCAGCAGGATGAACACCATGTCGATGAGCGGCGTCAGGTTGATCGCGTCGGCGCTTTCGTCGCCGCCGTCGGTGCGGCGCGTGAACAGGCTGCGTTTTCTCATGGCTGCCGCAAACGCTCGGCATAGCGGCGCTCGAAGGCCCTAGCGCGGCGGTTGAGGTTGTAGCCGACCCCCACGCCGAAAAGTCCCATCACCAGGCCCGCCAGCGTCGTGATCAGCGCCTGGGAGACGCCTCGCGCGACGATGCGCGTTTCCGCACTGCCGAATACGCGGATCAGGTCGAAGGTTTCGATGATGCCGGTCACCGTGCCCAAGAGGCCCAACATCGGCAGAATGCCGGAAAGGGTCTTGATTAGGCGCAGATGGCGGCGCAGGGCAATTTTCATCTCGGCCATCTCGATCACCGCGGCGGGCGAACGTACGAGCGGCACACGTCGTTCCAAGAACCTGGGCAATGTGCGGAGAAAGAACCAGTAGCGCTCCAAGACCAAGGTCCACAGCAGCAGGGAGACGGCCAGCAACGGCCACATCACCGGGCCGCCCAAATCCATCAGATCTTCGACGTGCTGCTCGGATTTATGAAGAAAGCTCAAGGAAGTTTCGAAAACCCGGCTGCCCATCGTGCCTCCTCTTCGTGGGCAAGTTAGACCCTGTTCTTCGGCGGAATGTCCCCATCCGCCGGGGCATTCCGCCGTTCGAGGCGAGCCGCGAGCGCGGCCGAGGCATGCGCATCGAGCAAGGCGGCGAGGGTCTGGCTCTTCCCCAGCAGCAGGCTGTGCAACAGCAGGATCGGAATGGCGGTAACCAGCCCCTCCACGGTAGTGACCAAGGCCTCCGAAATCCCGCCCGACATCAATTTCGGGTCGCCCGAGCCATGCAGGGCGATCGCCTGGAAGGTCTTGATCATGCCGGTCACCGTGCCGAGCAAGCCCAGCATCGGCGCAATGGCGGCCACCAATTTCAGGAAAGGCAGAGCCCGCTCCAAGTGTGCCTGTTCGCCGGTCAATGCCTCTTCCACGGTCAGGTACAGGACCTCCTCCTCGTTCGTGTTCGCTTGTTCGAGCCGCGCGAGCACCCGACCCAGAGGGTTGTCGAGCTGGGGTCGCGACGACTGCAACTGGCTTCGGATACGCTGCCCGATCCGCGTCAGCTCGACGAAGCGGTAGGCGGCAAGCACATAGGCAACGCCCGCAAGCACCAGGATCAGGTAGCCGACGACGCCCCCCTGGGCTATGCGTTCGCGCAAATTCGGAACCTGCACCAACAACTGCAAGGTTTGACCAGCCGAGGGATCGATGGCCACCGGCGCCAGCGACGGCGCCTCCACTCGGGCATACTCCCGAGCCAAATCGAGCAGGTTCGGGGCCGGCTGCCTGGGCAGTTCGATCAAGCGGTCCACCTCGGGTGAATAAACCAGGTAACGTCCTTCGGAGAGGAAGCTGAACCCTCCCAGACGAAGCACTTCTTTCTCGGCTGCCTGCCCGCTCGGTGCGTAAACCGGAGCCCGGAAGCTTGCGATGCTGCCCAGGGCGTCGAGCTGGTTCTGCAAGCTGGCGAACAGCTGCGTCAGCTCGTCAGCGGTCGGGATGTGGCGGCTATCGGCGAGCCGGTCGATCAGTTCCCGTTGGCGCGCGGCGTCGCCCGCCAGAACCTGCTGCACATAATAGGGCTTAAGATTCGCGGCGCTCTCGCGGATGCTTAAGAACAATTCCTCCTTGGCCGCCAGCGCCGTCATCAGTTCAGCTTCCACTTCCGACGGCGGGGTCGGCTGTTCGGCTTTCGCCTCGGGTGACGCGGCGGACTCGGCCAAGGCGGACGGAACGATAAGCCCGAACAGCGCCCAGACGGCCGCAAATCCCAGGATGCGGAGCACGCAAAGCGGCGTCACGGTGACTTGGGCCCCGGCAGCGGCAGCACCATCAGTTGCGGAGGTTCCAGCTTGCGCGCCGTGCGCAGCCCGCGGGCGATCGCTTCGTTCTCCTCGCCGGACAGCCGCTGCCAGCGCCGCAGGTCGTTGCGCCAGATGCCCGATTCGTGCCCATCCAGGGTCTGGTAGTAGAGCGCCAGGCGACCGATGCTTAGGAAATCCACCAGGCGTTCGTCGTTCCCCGTCCGGAGCACAGCCCGGTAAGCTTCGACGCTCCTCGCGTAGTCGAGCTCGACCCGGTAGGCTTCCTGAACGCGCCGATATTTCTCAGCCGCGGACGCGGCAGGATCGCGGATCAGTTTTTCCAGCCTATCGAGCCGATCGCGGCGTTCTTCGAGCAGAAAAGGAGGGCCATTTTCGATGCCTTGCTTCAATGCGGAAACAGCGTCGGACAATATGCCGTTCAATCGCTGGTCGAGCTCGGAAAGCGTCTGAAGCTTCGCTTCCGCGGCGTCCGGCGATGCAGGCGGCTCGGACGGACTCGCCCCCGGCCCGTTAAGAGGCTGAGTCGGCGCAGCCGGCGTCAGGGACGAAGCGATAGCCAGCAGGCAGCCGGCGATGGCGGGTAGTACGTTGCGGCGAGGGAACACCTTGGGTGAACCAATTCCAGGCTTGTAGTCGCCGCAGGATATCACAGGCGTTTCAAAGCCGAGCAACGGGAAAACTTCCCGACCGGAGCGTTGGAACATTTCTCTTGCCGCAAACGTCCGATGTGAATGCTACGCCGTCTCGCGGTCATGGATTGGTTCCTGATCGGGAGTCTTCGGGAACCGATGCCTCCCGAACTTGAGCGCGCTATTTATTCGGTAACGGAAACCGTTGCTCGACGCCGCACCAGCAGAAGCAAGAGTGCTCCCGGCAAGGCCGTCAAAAGATGCAAGGCACCGAAGATCAGGGATACGGCGAGGCTCTGCTCGGGCGTCAATCCGGCGGGAGCCAAGAGAAACACCGCGGCCGCCTCCCGCTTGCCCCAATCGGAAACCAGCCCCGGCAGCGAACTGACGCCCAGCAACAACAGCGGCCCGAGCATGAGCACGGTCAGAGCGTCGCCGGAAATGCCTAGCCCGACGGCCGCCAAGGCGAAGTTCGCGGCCAGCAGGAGCTGGATCAGCACGGACAACCCGTAGTGTCGAGGCGAGCGCAGCGGATTGCAAATGGCGAGCACGACGCCGGCATGCAGCCGCGCCATCGGCCAGAATTTTCGGAAGACGAGCACGGCGACGCTCACCGCAGCGATCAGGATCAGGGCGAACAAGCCGATCTGAAATCCGGGAAATTCGCTGTACAACCCCAGGTAAATCGGCGTCAATCCAAGCACCATGAGGAGCAGGACGATCTTGCCGGAGAACCGGTCTATGACCTGGCCGATAATGAGCTGCCAGGTTTCGGCGCTGCCCCGCATCAATTGAAACCGCGCGAGTTCGCCGACCACCAGAGGCGGTCCGCACTCGCTGACGCTTTGGCTGATCCAGAGGACACGGATGAAGTCCTTGAACGGCGCACAGACTCCCAAGGCACGGCTGATATACCACCAGCGCAGCGCAAACACGGCTATCGAGAGCAGGAAGATTCCGACGATCGCGACACCCATGGCGGGATCGAAGCGGCTGAGTTGAGTTATCAGCGCGGAGCGGTCTATCTTGGCGAAAATGAAGATCAAGACCGCCAGCATCATGATAAAGCGCACGCTCCGGCGATTGAGCCACGCCCCCGATTTCAGGAGAACTTGTTTCACTACTTTGATGCCTTATTTATTATGGAGATCATCGTCGGCTCGGGCGCCGTGAAATCGAACCCCGCGCGTAGTCTTAGAGCATCTTTCATCGGTTTTTTCGCCATCTTTCTCGCACTGGGATTGCCCGGCTGCTCCGGCGATTCGCCGGAAGCCATGTTCGAGAATTACCTCGACCGCCTCGCGAACGTGACCGAGGTCGACATCGACGAAGCTATTGCACCGCCCGCCGTGCCGCCTTATCCGCGGCTACGGGACATCGTGCTCCCGATCGATGATATCCGAATCGGCGTCATCACTTATCTCGAAATGACCCGATGCGGGCTGGTCGGCGAAATCAGCGCGCGGAACAGCTCTCTCGGACGAGTACAGCGGGAAAGCGGCCGCTTCCTTTACGAGCTGAACCTGTTTCGGAAACTCTCCGAGTGCGAAGCGAGACTTGGAGGACCGGGCGAAGACCCGGAATTCGGCCGCAAGATAGAGTCCCTCCGGCAAGCGAAAGCCGACAATTTACCCAAGGCATTCTGGAACGCTACCTTCGCGGCCAAGGAATTCCGCGTCTTCATGGATACGGCAACCGCGCCGCTTCTGCGGAGCGAAAAGATTTCCGTGGCCCGCTTCGAAAGGCCGATTCGGTATCTCGCTTCGCTGGGCGCGAAACTCGAGGAAGCGCCTTCGATACCTCCAAGCGAATTCGAACAGCACTATTTCGAACTTCAAACCGATAAGACCGGCGGTAAAATCGTACGCGCCCTGAGCCTTAGCGGGTTTTATCTGGACCGGGTCGGACTGCTTCTGGAACAAACCGCATCGACCGGGCGAATGTGTCCCATGGGCAAAAAAACCCGGCGGGCCGAGTATCTGTTCAATGTATTCGTCAAGTTTTACGCCGGCGAAGTGCAACCCTACATCAGCCGGCTTCATCAAACCGCATCGCCATTGATCGAAAGCGTGCGGCATTTGAAAGAAAGCCAAAGGGCCGAAATCCCGCCCGCATTCGACAGCTATTACGCCGCGACGCTCGACCCGGCAACCGAGCAAGGCCTGTGGCATCGCTTCAACGCCGCGCTGCAACGCCACACCCGCGCCTGGCAGGCATTGTTGAAACCCTGTGGAATGATGCCGGGCGGACCCGCGGCTTAAACAAGAAGGTCCGATTTCGTACTTGCCCGAATTCTGCGACGGGACGACTGATGCCATTTCATGGGAGTCGAAGGAAGCGAACATATCCCGCGCGGAATGACATGTCGGAAAAGACGGATAAAATTGTTCCAACGAGGGCGACGCGGAACGGCAACCGCTCCTCGGCATTACCAAGATCCGGCGTTTATTTGATACAACAAGGAAAACCCATGAGCACTCTGACACTCGATATCGCCAATGCCATTATCGACGGCGCATTCAGAAAAGCGCGGGACTTAGGATTGGCACCGCTGGCAGTGGCCGTTTTGGACGAAGGCGGTCACCTGAAGACGATGCAGCGGCAGGACGGCGCATCTTTCATGCGAGGTTCCATCGCCTTGGCCAAAGCCTGGGGAGCCATAGGGATGGGCGTATCCTCGCGCGAATTGGGTAAAATGGCGAAAGAACGGCCCCATTTCATGACGGCCTTGACCGAAGTGGCGGATGGCCGGCTCATGCCGGTGCCAGGCGGCGTGCTGATCCGCTCGGCGGACAATCGGATCGTTGGCGCGGTCGGAATCAGCGGCGACTTGTCCGATCTCGACGAAAGTTGCGCGATTGCGGGAATCGATGCCGTCGGCCTAATCCCGGATTATGGGAAGAAATAACGATATACTGGCGTTTGCGTTCCCGGCCCGGCTGGAGCGTGGCCGGCCGGGCGGTCTCGGCTTGTTCGGCACAAGCCGGGCTCCGTCGGTGCGGCGGCATTTTCCGGACAGAACGACCGAACCCGGCACACACAACTTATTCGGTATCGACTCGGCAATATTGGTGTTTATACTGTTTGCCTTTTTTACCGCGAAACCCCAAAAAACCTGTAGTGAAGAACCTCGTCAAGACTCGAATTCCGACCGGCTACGGCGAATTCACCCTTTATCTTTACACCGAGCACGGCAAGGACCACCTTGCCTTGGTGAAATCGGACGTAAACGGTGAGAGCGGCGTCCCCGTCCGGGTCCATTCGGAATGCCTGACCGGCGACGTCTTCGGCTCTCGGCGCTGCGACTGCGGGGATCAGCTCAAACACACCCTTCAATATCTCGGACGCTCCCGCTGCGGCGTACTGCTTTATCTGCGTCAGGAAGGACGCGGCATAGGCCTCCGCAAAAAGCTGGAAGCCTATAATCTCCAGGACCGCGGCCTCGACACGGTGGAGGCCAATATCAGCCTCGGCCATCAGCCCGACGAACGGAATTACGGCGTCGCCGCGCTGATGCTCAAGGATTTGGGCGTTCGCTCGATCCGGCTCATCACCAACAACCCCCGCAAAGTCGACGAACTCACCGAATACGGCATCGAGGTCGAGGCGCGCATTCCCATCGAGGTCGGCCATCATGACGACAATGCCGGCTATCTGCGTTCCAAGGCCGAAAAGCTGGCCCATTTGCTGACATTTCGGGAAAGCACGCCGTTCCACCGCGAATTCGCATTCATCGAGCCGTTGATAGACCAGCTGTCGCTGGCCCATGCCCCGGCGGAAAGCGGCCCTTTCGTCACCCTGACCTATGCCCAAAGCGTCGACGGCAGCATCGCCGTCGACAGCCAGGTTCCCTATGCCCTGAGTTCGAGGCAATCGCTGACGCTCACCCATTTCCTGAGAGCGCACCACGACGCGCTGCTGGTCGGGGTCAACACCATCCTCAGCGACGATCCCCAGCTCAACGTCCGTTACTATGAAGGCGAAGATCCGCAGCCGGTCATTCTCGACAGCAACCTGCGGACGCCGCCGGACTGCCGCGTTCTGAAGCAGTCGAAAAAGCCGCCCGTCATCGTGACCACCGGCGAATCGGACCCGGCCAAGCGCGAGGCGCTGCTCTCGGCCGGCGCGAAAATTCTCGTGGTGGGAGCAAGCGAGGACGGCTGCGTCGACTTGAAAGAAACCCTGACGAAACTGCGCCAAATCGGTATCCGCACCCTCATGGTCGAGGGGGGATCGAAGATCATCGGCACCTTTCTCAAACATCATTTAGTGAACTACTGCGTGATTACAATAACACCAAAAATCATAGGCGGGCTCAAAGCCATCGACGATCTGTGCCGCTCCGGCGAGCAAGCCCCTTTAAGCATCACGGACTGCCAGTACCATGTCCTGGGTTCCGACATCATCGCCTTCGGCCCGGTCGGATACGTCTGATGCGAGTACAAGCCGTTTGTCATGTAGCCCCCAAATCGGTGGCGGTGCAGGAAATCGATCTGCCCGCCCCACGAACCGGAGAATTACTGATCAAAGCCCTGTGCTCGGCCATCAGCCCTGGCACCGAATCCCTGATTTTCCGGGGCGAGGTGCCCGAGGATCTGCCTCGGGACACGAGCATCGGCAGTCTGCAAGGAAACTTCAGCTATCCGTTCCGGTACGGTTATGCCCTGGTCGGGGAAGTCGCCGCCGTGGGAGCGGACGAAGACCGGGACTGGCTGGGCCGCCGGGTCTTCGCCTACCACCCCCACCAAAACTACGCCGTCGTCGATAAGAAGGATTGCCTGGTCCTGCCGGAGGGGGTTCCGGCGGAGCGCGCCCTGTTTCTCGCCAATATGGAATCGGCGCTGAATCTGGTGTTCGATGCGGCGCCGCTGCCCGGAGAGCGGATCATGGTTTTCGGGCAGGGCATCGTCGGACTGCTCACCACCGCCGTTCTCGGCCGATTTCCGCTCGGAGAACTGATCACGGCCGATCCTCTCGCGTTCCGCCGGCAAAAATCCACCGAGATGGGCGCGGCCCTGGCCATCAACCCGGCCGTCAAACGCGAAGTCGCGGCGCTTAAAGAGTGTCTTTTCTACGACGGCGCCGATGGCCTGGATGCCGCCATCGAAGTCTCGGGAAATCAGACCGCTCTGAACCAGGCCGTCGAACTGACCGGTTTCGCCGGCCGCATCGTGATCGGTTCATGGTACGGCCAAAGCGAGGCGCCGCTCGATCTCGGCGGCCATTTTCACCGGCGGCGCATCCGGTTGATTTCCAGCCAGGTGAGCACGATCGACCCGCGTCTTTGCGGACGTTGGAGCAAGAAGCGGCGGCTCGACCTCGCCTGGGAATGGCTGGCCGAAATCCGCGCGGAACGCTTGATCACCCATCATTTTGCGCCCAGTGCCTGCCAGGAAGCCTTCGAGCTGGTCGACAGCAAGCGGGCTGGGGTGTTGCAGCCGATTTTCGAGTACACCTGACGATCCGAGGAACCGCGATGTACCAGCTAGCCATCACCCGCGACTTCATCGCCCGCCATTTCCTGATCGGCGGAGACTGGGGCGCCGAGAATCATGAGCACAGCCACCACTACAAGGCGGAAGTACTGATCGAGGGCGAACAGCTCGACCGACACGGCTATCTGATCGACATCGTGGATCTGGAGCAGGCGACCATGGCCCTGATCGGAGAGTTCAAGGACCGCGTACTCAATGATCTCGAACCTTTTCGCGGCCTCAACCCCAGCCTCGAACGCTTTGCCCGCATCTTCTGGGAACGGCTCAGGGACCGGGTGACGCTGCACGGCGTAAAGATGACGATCAAGCTCTGGGAGAACGACCGGGATTGGGCGGCCTTCGGCGGGACGCTTTAACTCCGGCGGCCGTGGACATTCCTTTCCACGACTATCTCGAAGCCAAGTTCGCGCTGGACGAGCGCAGCCTGAACCGCGAGGTCCAAACCGAGTTTGCCCAATGGCTGTCGGGCAAACCGCGCTTGACCTGCCTCGACCTCGGCACCGGTACCGGTGCTTCCGTGCTGCGGCTTCTGAAGCTGGCCCCCGAAACCGATTTGCACATCACCGCCGTGGATCGGGACGGGACCCTTTTGGACACCGCCCGAGAAAGAACGGCTGATCTGCTCCGGCAGAAAGGCTTGTATGTCTCGGTGGAACCGGCCGGCATCCGCGCCCGGCAAGACGGCCGTGAAATCGCCGTGGATTTCGTCTGCAGCGACCTACGACACTTCGAACCGAATAAGGCCACCGGCTCTTATGACGCGGTCATTGCCCACGCGGTGATGGATCTTCTGCCGCTCCGGACCATGGCCGGACGGATCGCGCGCTGGCTGCGGCCGAAGGGAATCTTTTACGGCAGTGTCAACTATGACGGCGAGACCGTGCTGTTTCCGGTCTATGCCGATGAAGCGTTCGAAAACTCCATCCTTGCCGTATACGACGCTTCCATGGAAGAGCGCCGGGTATGGGACGAAAACAGCGGCGGCGCACGCTCCGGAAGACGGCTGCACCGCGTCCTCGGCGAAACCGGCTTCGAACCGATCGCCTACGGCAGCTCCGACTGGAACATCACCCCGCTCCGCCGCATTTATCGCAACCGCGATGCCGTTTGCCTGGCCGCCCTGCTGAACATGATCCGGGACGAAGCCCTAAGATCGGGACAATTCTCCACGGATTCGCTCGACCGATGGTACCGGGAACGCTCCGAGCGATTGACGGCCGGAGAACTCGGCTTGATCATTCATCAGATCGATCTGTTGGCGGAGAAGGTTTGATCTTCGGTATTCGGCGGGTTACGCGGGGGTGCCCGCTAACCCGCCCTACGAGCCTATGGATTCCGAATTAGAATTAGCTCGTTACTTCGCGCCCGGATGACGCGGGCCGCCGTGGTGCTTCCATTTGTGAGCGCGCTCGCCGAACGGGGTCAGCTCATCGAAGACTTTGCGCTGTTCCGGGGTCAGCGTGGCGTAGAAGGTCTTGGTCGCGGCCAGGGCTTCTTCGAGATAGGTCTGTTTTGCCTTATTGTGGGCGATCATTTTTTCCAGACGCTCCGGGGCCGGCAGGTTCTTCATGGCCTCGCGGTCGGGACGGGACTGTTTCTTCTTTTCCTTGATTTCCTTGATCTTGGCGGACCAGGTATTCCAGTCGGCTTCCTGCGCCGACGTAAGCTTCAATTCCTTGCGCAGCTCGGCCATCCGCTCCTCCATGAAGCGCTCCCGCCGCTCCGCCCGCGAACCGGCGGGACCTTGGCTGTAAGCGCCGGATTCAGGCTTGGCTTCTCCGGACTCGGCGATTGCGGCTACGGGGGTGAGCAGGGCAAGAGTGATCAAGAGTGCTTTAGGATAAGATTTCATGTGGATTCCTCCGGTTTTGTGAAACGTCGGCCGAAGCCGATTCTGTTTAGACCGCCGGGACCGTCCCGCCGTCTTCGGAATCTATTTCACACCGGCCATGTATCGGACATGTGTCCGGCAGGCGGTGATTTTGTATCATTTTTTATCGTCGGCAGCAGGCGATACAAAACGATACAAAAGCCCATGACTCACGCCGGCAACCGCGGTAAAAAGCCTCCATGGAAACCACAGAGCATATCCTCGTCGTCGACGACGACCGCGAAATTCGCCTACTGGTCGGCGACTATCTCAAACAGCACGGCTACCGCGTCAGCCTGGCCGCCGACGGCCGGCAGATGCGCGAAATATTGGAAAGCAGCGGCATCGACCTGATCGTCCTCGATCTGATGCTGCCCGGCCAGGACGGCTTGAGCCTGTGTCGCGACCTGCGCGCGCGTTCCGACCTTCCGGTGCTGATGCTGACCGCCCGCGGAGAGCCGATCGACCGGGTGCTGGGGTTGGAAATGGGCGCCGACGACTATCTCGCCAAGCCCTTCGAACCGCGCGAACTCCTGGCCCGCATCCGCAATATCCTGCGCCGCGCCCGTTCGCTGCCGAACAGGGGTGTTTCGGACTCGGCGCATCGCTGGCGATTCGCCGGCTGGACCCTGGACGGGCAGACGCGCCAACTCACCTCTCCCCAGGGCGTGGTAGTCGCGCTATCCGGAGCCGAATACCGCTTGCTGGAGGTATTTCTCACCCATCCCAACCGGGTGCTCACCCGCGATCAGCTCATGGATCTGATCCGCGGCCGAGAGGCTGATCCCTTCGATCGCTCCATCGACCTCCGGGTCAGCCGGCTGCGCCAGAAGCTGGGTGATAACGCACGGGCGCCAAACCTGATCAAAACACAGCGGAACGAGGGCTATGTACTGGCCGCCGTGGTGGAGCAGGAATCATGAGGACACCTCGAAAAACCTACTGCGCGTCCCGATTGCTGCGTTGCGCGGTGCTCGGACCAATCGGCCGGGAGCCGATTGGGGCCGTCGGAGGCGACCCGAAGGGCGCAACACAGGAAGGTGTTGCGTCAGCCCTCATGTACTCCGCGTACACTCCGGTTCCTGTGCTCCGGACGCCCCTTCGACTGTGCTCAAGACAGGCTTGCACTCGGGGCGCTCGCGACGGTTTTTCGAGGTGTCCATGAGCGTCTCCTTCCCGCCCCGCTCGCTTGCCGTCCGGCTGTTTCTCCTGCTGCTCGCCGGGGTGCTGATGGCGGTCTTCGTTACCGTGAGCCTGGCATTGCGGGAGCGCAGCCACATCGTGCACAGCTTTCGGGAACAAAGCGCGGCCGATCGCATCGCCGATATCCTGCACCTGCTCGCTGCCCTGCCGCCGGAACAGCGCCTCGCCGCAGTCCAGGCCTTGCCGTCCGGGCAATGGCGCATCGAACCTGCGGAGGGAACGGCGGAGCCGACGCCACCTCTGCCGTTCAATCGCAATCGGTCATCCGGGGAAGGGGCATCCAGGCACTCCCTGGATGCCCGTTTGCGATTGGAGCACCCGGATGACCCTTCATTCACCGCCGCTCTCAGCGAAGCAGCCGGACCATCGATTGCGGTGGAAGCAGCATGGCGAACCCGAAACTCTGACTGCCGGGACCAACCGGCCGATTGCCAGCCGTCCCGGACCGTCGGTGCACGGGTCCGGTTTGCCGACGGACAACGGGTTCTGATCGAAGCGCGCCGCGAACTCCCGCCGCCACGACAACCGAGGGCCGAGGGATTCGTCACGAGCCTTTCGATATTGGCGGGTTTTTTGGCGATCGTGGCCTGGTTCGCCGTCCGCCTGGTCCTACAACCCTTGCGGCGCCTGGTTCAAGCCGCCGAGTCGTTCGGCCGCGATCCGGAACATTCCTCCATGGACGAATCGGGACCTGTCGAAGTCAGGCAAGCCGCCCGGACCTTCAACCGGATGCGGGAACGCTTGCGCTCCCATATCGAAGAGCGAACCCGCATCCTCGCCGCTATCACCCACGACTTGAAGACGCCGCTCACCCGATTGCGCCTGCGGCTGGAGCAGTGCCGGGACGAGCCGCTTCGCGCCCGGCTGGCGGAGGACGTGGCGGCCATGCAGGCGCTGGTCGACGAGGGGCTGGACCTGGCGCGCAGCCTGGACTCGGGGCCGCCGCAGCAAACGATCGATCTCGGCGCCCTGCTGCAAAGCCTCTGCGACGATACCGTCGATGCTGGCGGCAAGGCTCGCTTCGAAGGACCGGACGGCGCGCTGATCTCGGGCCGGCCGGAAGCCCTGCGGCGCAGCTTTCTCAACCTGATCGACAACGCGGTGAAATACGGCGACGAAGCCGATATAAGTCTGGAACGCTCCGGCGACGACTGGCTGATCCGAGTGCGGGACTCCGGCCCCGGCATCCCGGAAGAGTATCTGAGCGAAGTGATGCAGCCGTTTTTCCGCCTGGAAACCTCGCGCTCGCGGGAAACCGGCGGCACCGGCCTGGGTCTGCCGATCGCCGCCAACCTGCTCGGCGCCCAGGGTGGAACGCTGAGCCTCCACAACCGCCCGCAAGGCGGCCTCGAAGCGCGGGTGCGCTTGCCGGTGTTTCGAAACCGGCCAAGGACTTGACCCATTTGTCGGCAAGGGATTGTCGACCTACGACTTCGTAGGGCGGGTTAGGCGCACATCGGTACGGCGCGGCCGTTGATCGCTGCGCTAAGCGTGCACCGTAACCCGCCGAAACGCGCGGTGCCTTGGCGTTCGCTTCGGCGGGTTACGGTGCACGCCAGACTCATTGAGCTACGAGAGGGTCGTGGGGGCGCACCTAACCCGCCCTACCAATCACTTTTTTGCCCGGAAAATGCAATAGCGGACCATCTTGTCGCGGAACACCTTGTACTGGGCGAGCGCGACCTTGAAATTCGCGGTCTGTGCCTTGCTGCGGAGTCCCAGCCATTGCATGGTCAGCTGCATCGGATAGGTCCACAGCGCGGTCAGATACATTCTGCGGGACGAGGGCATGGTTTCGGCCGTGGCCTCGGTGATGTGCACGTCGCGGAAGCCGCATTCCTCCATGCCGGCCTGGAACTCCTCGACGCTGGCGAGGTTCGGCACGGCCCACCCGTTCAGGCAATCCATGACCGCCTGCCATTCCTCTTCGTTGAATTCCCGGCGCGTGGCGTAGCCGTCGCAGGCGATCAGCGTGCCGCCCTTGCGCAGCAGGCGGTAGGCTTCCCGGAAGAAATCCCGCTTGTCGGTCGCATAGCAACTGCTTTCGACCGCCCAAACCACGTCGAAGGATTCGTCCGGGAACGGAGTCTTGCAGAAATCCGCCTGCTGAAAATCGACTTTATCGGACACCCCGTGGCGCTCGGCGTTCCGCTTGGCGTGCTCGACCTGCCGGGCACTGACCGTGACGCCGGTGGCGCGGCAGCCGATATGCTTCGCCAGCCAGATCGAGCTGCCGCCGATGCCGCAGCCCGCATCCAGGACATGGTTTTCCGGCTTGATGCCGGCGATTTCGGCGAGTATGCGATTCTTGTTCAGCAAGGCCTGGCTGTGGGTCTTGGTATTCTCGTCCCAATAACCGTAATGCAAGGCTAGATTCTCGTTGTCGAACCACGCGGTCCGGTAATCCCAATAACAGTCGTCGTAATGCTTCGCGGTGTCTACGCGAATGTCTTCCTCGGAAAACTCGGCGCCGTGGCGCAGGCTATCGTTGCGGTAATCTTTGTTCGGTTCGAGATAGTACGACATCGGTCTTTTATAGTTGTCAGTCAAAAACGGAAAATCGGTTCGGATGTCCGGCACGTTCGGTTGGCGCGCCGGCCGGGAAGCGGGCGTAATGATAACCCGAAGGATACGGATCAGCCGCGTCTTGCCGCACGACAATAGAGTCCGCCGCGAAAGGACGGGATGCGCAACAGACGTCCGACGCCGTCCAGCAGCGTCAGAATCCGGGCAAGATAGGGCGGCATGTCGCCGCGCGGAATGAAGGTCCAGGAGCCGATGCGCTCGACCTCGAATCCGGCGGTTTCCAACAAATCGGTCAATTTTTTCTTCCCGAGAAAGCGGTCCGTGCTCAGATGCTTGGTGCTGAGCCCCAACCAAGGCGCGATTCGGGTGTACCAGACATATTCCGCGTTCGGCGTGAGACAGACCAAGACGCCGCCCGGCTTTAGAACGCGGCAAGCCTCGCGCAGCGCCTGCCGCTGATCGAGCATGTGTTCGAGAGCTCCGACGCACAGCACCGCATCCGCTTCGGCATCACCCACCGGGCTCAAGCTTTCGGCGGGCGCCACGCTCAGACGGATGCGCTCGGCATGCGGGTGTCCAAGACGAAGATGCTCTGCCTGCTCAATCATGCTGGGCGAAAGATCGGTGCCGCGCACGCGCTCGAATCGGGCGGCCAGGGGAAAAAGATGCATCCCGGTGCCGCAGCCGATTTCGACCAGTGAACCGTGACCGGCGCCTTCCAGCAGGCGGGCTATGATGCCGAGCCGGTAGCGCAACAGCTTTTCCTCCTTGCCGTGGCAATCGCGGTAAACCGGCGCCAGACGGTCGAAAAACGCCCGAACGTCGTCCAAGCCTTTTATCGGCGTAGTGCGAAGACTCATGGCATCATGCCGGGCGTTGCGGCCGATAGAGCTGAAACAGGGAGTACAGAAACGAGGCGCATAGCGCGAACGTCGCCGCCACGGCGAAACCCGTACAGTGGAGCTCGACCGGCAGCAGGCACAGAACGAATACGACGATGGCGATCACCGAGACGGAGCGGGTGAACCGGTTGCCCGCCGCGACGCGCCGGGGCGGCCCCGCCAGTTTGACGAACAGCACGAACAGGTAGCGCAACAGGCCGGGAAACAGAATCCAAATGCCGACATGGCCGCGGTTATAAAGAAGCAGGCATAGAGTTAGAAAAAAGAACGCATCCACTTCCTTGTCGAAGCAATCGCCGAAGGGCGAGGTCAGGCCGCGGCGTCTCGCTAGCCAGCCGTCCCAGTGGTCGGCGTATAAAATGGCCAGGGCGAAGGACGCTAGAAACCAGCCGTTCGATAGCGGAAAAAGCAGCAGAAAGAGCGTTGCCATCAAACGCATCAAGGTAATCGCGTTAGCCGCCCCGAACGCCCCGGAAGGCGTCCATTCCCGCCGGAACTGATGGATCAAGGCGAGAAAAGATGCGGCGGCCATCGCTGCGAGAAACTCCGGCGGGGACTTAAACCACAGACCTCCGATCGCGAGCCCCATCAGCATCGCATGGCGTTCGCTCCATTCGACCAATCGGGATTCAAGAGATAGCTTATGACTCATTCTGGTTATTTCGGTTGATACGATGAGACTCGTGTTCATTCATCCGCCGCTCGATGCCTGCCCTTCCGGCGGCAATGTCTTCAACCGCCAAATCATCCGCCAGGCGCGAGAAACAAGCTTTCCGCTCGAAGCCGTGGAAGTCCCGCCGGACGGCGCGATTCCCTATTTGCCGCGCAACGCGATTATTCTATGGGACAGCCTGCTTCTGGAAGACTTGTCGAATTATCCGCTAGAGCAATTTCCGATTCGGTGTCAGAGCGCCCGACAGGTAGGTCGGCAATCCCTTGCCGACTTATCGGCTCGGCAAAGGACTTCGTCGGAAGGGGCGTCCTGGCGCTCCCAGGACGGCCGTTTGCGATTGGGAAGGGATTGCCGACCTACGTTCTTCCCGCCCGACACGAAGCCGTACACCGGGATGAAAAACGCTCTAGCCGGGGATGAAGCAGTGCACGGGCTCTTGGTGCATTATGTCCCCTTTCTGAACCCGCTGCTCGACGCGGACCGGCGGAAAGAAGAGGAAGATCGGTTCGAGCGGGCGGCGGAGCGCGTCCGATTCTTCATCGCGACCGGATTATCGATTCGACGTCTGCTCGCACAGCGCTACCCCGGTAAGCCGGTTTTCCTGTGCGAACCCGGAGTCGACGCGGCGTTTCTTGCCGCGAGACAAGCTTCGGGCAAGCGGTCAACGGACCAGCCGGTTCAAATCGCGACCGTCGCCAACCTGCTTCCCGCAAAAGGGCTGACTGAACTGCTCGAAATCCTGGCTGAACTCAGATATTGCGACTGGGCTTGGCACGTTGCGGGCGACGACCGAATCGACCCGAACTATGCCGGGCGCTTCCGCTCACGCGTCGCGGATCTCGGACTGCAAACCCGGATTTTCCTTCACGGCGTTCTGGATACGCCGGAACTGGCGCGGTTTCTCGGCGGAATGGATGTCTTCGCCTTCGCCAGCCGATTCGAAGCGTACGGCATGGCTTTGGCGGAAGCGGCGGCCGTTGGCCTGCCCATCGTGACCACGGAGGTCGGCGAAGCATCGCGCATCGTGCGGCACGGAGAGACCGGCTTCGTTGTACCCCTCGCGGACCGCGAGGCTTTTCGGAATGGCCTGGAGCGACTGCTGTCGGATGATGAGCTAAGATGCCGTTATCGCACTCGGCTGCTGCGGAATACGCCCCGTACCTGGGACGCCGCTTTCGTTGACTTCCGGAATGCCGTCGAGGCTGTTGCACTCCGATCGTCAGGTACAACTGTCTAGGGCACAGTAATTCCAAATCGCTTTCAGTAGGAATTCATTCTTGTAGGATGGGTAGAGCGAAGCGAAACCCATCGAGCGACCTCGAATCGGTGGGTTACGCGGAGCCTGTCCTGAGCCCTTCGACGATGCTCAGGACAGGCTTGTCGAAGGGCCTGTCCCGAGGGGAGCCGCGGGGCCTGTCCTGAGCCTGTCGAAGGGCTAACCCGCCATCGATGGGTTTCGCTTCGCTCTACCCATCCTACGATGAATGTTCACTCGAATGCCGAATGGAATAAGACCAATAACCTCATAATCCGAGCGCACGCAACAACTGATCGGCTTGCTGAAAGCTCGCCAGATGAAATTCGGCCAAATCGGCGCCCGGCAGGCTTTCGCTTGGACGTCCTCGGGTAAAGAGCACCGTCCTGGCCCCGGCACGGATACCGGCTTCGATGTCGAAACGGTAATCGCCGATCACCGCGACTTGCGCGGGGACAACACCCCAAGTCGCGCAAATATGGCGGATAGCCCAGGGATCGGGTTTTATCGGACCGTCATTCCGCGTCATCACCAGTTCGAAATCCAATCGGCAGCGGGTCAGAGTCGCATCGGCGACTTCCCGGCTATTACGGGTAAACACGGCTTGGCGAACACCCAATCCGCGCAAACGATCCAAAAATCGGCGCACGCCGGGCAGCACTACGGCACGCGCCGCGGCTTTACCCGTTGACGCTCAGTGCTGCCTGACATCGGTGCCGACCCGCGCTGCCGCCATTTCGAATTCCAACAGCCCCAGCAATTTGGCGTAGCGGTCCTCCACGCTGACTGCCTCCACCAATGCCTGGCGCTCGGCCACTTCAAACGGCAACTGGCTGATCAGGACATTCACCAAAACGGGGAAAGACATCTGCTCCATGACCGTCCAATCGGTGCTCAGACTCTTACGCTGAAAATAGTCCTTGAGCAGCTCCATGAGCTTTCCCCGATCGCACGAGACGGCATCCGACAATGCGTAATCGACATGAAATCGATCCCAGTCCGGGATGACGCGACGATAATCCCGGGTGGTTGGTATTTCTTCGCGGATATCGAAACGACAGACGCCGGTCATCACGACCAGCAGGCGGCCGTCTAGGGTTTCGCTGAACGAGGTGATGCGTCCCGCGGTGCCGGTTCGGTATACCCTTGGCTGATTCTCGTCCTTCGAGGCCGGATCGGGCTGCGCCATGCCGATCATCCGGTCCGCACCCAAGCTGTCGAACACCATGTTCAGGTAACGCGGCTCGAAAATATTCAGCGGCAACTGAGCCCCCGGCATGACGATGGCGTTGTGCAGCGGGAAAATCGGCAGCGTGGCCGGCAAGCGCTCGAAGGGTAAAGTGAAGGGGTTTGTCGCCATAGGGTGTTTTCGATGTTCTCAAACTCTGCCGTTAGTGCACGGAATTTAGACACTTCCGCTAAGTCCTGGATATAACATGAGTATTCCTGATATTTCACATGATTATCCACAAGCCGCTCCACAGCTTTTGTGGAAATCGCGGAGCTAGAGCATTTTCCGGTTTGATTTAGCGCCCCAGCATACGGTAGGTCGGCAATCCCTTGCCGACGCGCTGGGTTGGCAAGGGATTGCCGACCTACGAATTTCCCGATCATCACCGCCAAACTAACGCTCTAAAACCAAGCCCTTATACCGGCCACCGCCCTTACGCTGTGCTTGTGCTCCCTGAGCGACTGCTCCTCGACGTAATCGAAGCCGATATAAGGCGCGAATTCCCGCACGACTTCGTAGCGCAGCCTGAGTCCCGCTTCGAATTCGGTGATGCCGGCCTTTACGCCGCGGTTCTCGATGTCGTCCGCGGACACGTTGATTTCGATGCGCGGCTGGGCGATGAGGCGTTGGGTTAGTAAAAGCTCGTAGGCCAGCTTGAAGCGGCCGAGCACATTGCCGTTCTCGCTGATGAACATCGCCGCCTCGGTCTCGAAAAAATAAGGCGCGAGCCCCTGGATGCCGATGACGCCATCGAAGGTGCGTTCCGGCTCGAAGGCGCGGCGGACGCCGATCTGGGCATCCCAGAAGGTGGCGATATTGCGGCTGTAGAGCAACTGAAGGTCGGCCCGCCCGAAAATGTCCTGTTCGAAGACGTAATCGCCCTCGCTTTTCACCCACAGCTTGTTGTAGTCGCTGCCGGTCCAGCCTTCGATGTCCCATTTGAAGAGGTGAATGTCCCCGTTCCCCTCGTACTCGAACCGTTCGAACCTGAGATAGTTGTAGATCGCATCGTCCATCTGAGCGGTCGCACGGCCGCTTCCGAACATCGTCAAAATGGCCGCGGCACAAACCGGAACGGAACGCCGGACACGGTGGTGTTCGAGACTCGGAATCACCTTCTCAAGCTCCCTTTTTCGCCGCTGTATGGGGAGGCTCCACGATGATCTTTCGGAACATCCCGGTTTCCATGTGATAGACCAGATGGCAATGAAACGCCCACTCGCCCGGCGCGTCGACCGGCACGTCGACGTGCACGGTCTCGCCCGGCTTGACGTTTACGACGTGTTTGCGCGGATTGAACGGCCCCTTGCCGTTATCCAGGTCCTGCCACATGCCGTGCAGATGCAGAGGGTGGTTCATCATGGTCTCGTTAATGTAGGTAAAGCGCACCCGTTCGCCGTACTTGAGGCGAATCGGCTCGGCCTCGGAGTACTTCTGGCCGTTGATGGACCAAATGTAGCGGTTCATGGTACCGGTGAGGCGCAGAATGATTTCCCGGTCGGGCTCGCGCCAGTCCGCATGCTTCTCCGCGCTCTTGAGATCGGCATACGATAGCACCCGATGGCCCGCGCCGGCGCGTTCTTCGACATGCTCCGCCACGGCATGGCCTTCGTGGCCGGCATGCGTAGACATCGAGTGGTTCATCTCCGGCATCGCGGAATGATCCATGCCCGCCATATCATGACCTTCATGCCCGTTCGTCCGATGTTCCTTTTCCGGCATAGGCTTCATGGCCGCGTGCGGCCCGCCGGCCGCGGAACCGTGCTCCATGCCGTGGGCCGCCGCCATCTCGGCCAAAGTCACCAAGGGTCGTGGCCGTAGCGCCGGAACCTCCGCCCTCATGCCGCGACGCGGCGCCAGGGTCGCTCTCGCATAACCGCTGCGGTCCATGGCTTCCGCGAAGATCGTGTAGGCCTGGGGTTCGCGGGGCTCGACCAGCACGTCGTAGGTCTCCGCGACGGCGATACGAAACTCGTCCACCTCGACCGGCTCGACGTTTTGCCCGTCCGCCTGAATGATCTGCATTTTGAGCCCCGGTATGCTCACGTCGAAATGGGTCATCGCCGCGGCGTTGACGAAACGGAGCCGGATGCGCTCGCCCGGCTTGAACAGAGCCGTCCAGTTGGCTTCGGGACCTTGGCCGTTGACGAGGAAGGTGTAGGTATAGCCGGTGACGTCGGCGATGTCGGTAGGGTCCATCCGCATCTCGCCCCAGGCCAGCCGGTCGGCCATGGTTTCCTTGACGCCCTTGCCGGACAGATCCCGGAAGAAATCGAACACGGTGCGCTTCTGGAAGTTGTAGTAGTCGCTCTGCTTCTTCAGCTTTGAAAGCACGCGGTGCGGGTTCTCGTCGGACCAGTCGGACAGCATCACCGCATACTCGCGGTCGTAAGCGTGAGCTTCGCCCTTCGCGGGCTCTATGACGATCGCGCCCATCAGCCCAAGTTGCTCCTGCATCGCCGAATGGCCGTGATACCAGTAGGTCCCGCTCTGGCTCAGCCTGAAGCGGTAGCTAAAGGTTTCGCCGGGCGGAATCCCGGGAAAGCTGATGCCGGGCACGCCGTCCATGTCGTAAGGCAGCACGATGCCGTGCCAGTGGATAGAAGTCGGCTCGTCCAATCGGTTGGTCACGCGCAAGGCGACTTCCTCGCCTTCCCGCCAGCGCAGCGTGGGCGCCGGCAATGAGCCGTTGGCCGCGATGGCGGTCCGTTCCCGTCCGGTCAGATTCACCGCTTTCTTGTCTATGACCAGCTCATAGCTTCCGGCCTGGACCGGCGGCGCCGACAGAACCGCGAACCAGAAGGCCGCGATTCGGCATTGCCGGATAATGGCATTTATGGTTTGCACGGATTTTCGCCTCTAAGTGTTCTCGGGAATTTCAACGCTTCGGGATTTGGCCGCCAACAGCATCGCGTTCAACTCGAAAAAGCTTTCAATGTAGAGCAGGTTAGGCACGCATCGTACGTAACCAGCAAAGTTTCTTCGGCATCTCCGGCGGATACGGCATGGTTCGTGGCAGTGCGCGCCTCCCACCCTATATCGGAAAACGGAATCGGAACCATGTTTTCGGCCTATCTCTAACTCTGCTTGACGGCGATGGCGTACAAGGCACTCGCTTCGATACCGGAGACTTTGCCCTCGCGAAGTAGGCCCAGATTGCTTTCCCTGACCAACGCCTGCTCTTCGAGCGAGAGCAGATCGATCGTGCCCCGGTAGCCGCATCCGCGCGCGATGGTCCACCAATCGTCGGGCGACTTTAGCGGATGAGAGTAGTTTTCGGTATGTATCTCGGCTTCGCGGATACCGCCTTCGGCGAGCATGCAGCGCAGCCCGATGGAATCGTCGATCCGGTCCCAGGGATTGAATCCCTTGTAGAGATCCGGCCGGACAGAGCGCACGGTATCCCAGAATAGACTATCGGCCGGCTCGAAAAAGTCCCGTCCCCAGGTGGTTATCGCCACTTTGCCGCCCGGACGAACCAGGCGCCACAACTCGCGCACCGCCTGCGCCATGTCCGGCACGAAAAAGATGCCGAACACGCACACCACCGCGTCGAAGCTGGCGGCCGGCAAACCGAGGTCGAGCATGTCGCCAGTCCGAAATTCAATATTGGTTAGTCCACGCTTGGCGGCCTTGGCCCTGGCGAGCGTCAACAGCCTTTCGGCCAAGTCGATGCCCAGAACGAAGCCGTCCGGCCCCACCCGCTCGGCAGCCGGCAGGGCCGAGGCGCCGCTGCCGGAGCAGAGGTCGAGCACCCGTGCTCCCGGCCGCAAACCCAGCCGGTCGATCGTTCGCCGTCCATGGTAATCCCAAAATCCCAGTTCCGGCGCATCGAATAGGTCGGCGGCGGCGTTATAGGCCGTGGCCGCCCGGTGTTTTGCCTCGTCAGGAGTGACCATGTTTGTTCCCCTAGTTTGGTTGAGCTTGTATTAGTACTAATGACACCGCTGCTTGAGATTGCGGCCCAAAAGCCAGTAGTTCACCGGCCATGCGGCGATGAACCCGGCCGGCAACGCCGCCACATATCCCAGCCAGAACCGGAACGAGAGCATCGAGGCCGCTTGCACGCCGCCTAGATGATAATCGGTCAGATTCATCGCCAGCTCCATGACCGCGATGGACACGGTTTCGCCGATCCAGATCGTGCGGAACGCCCGAACCCAGCCGAAGCCTTGACGGACCAAGGGCCATAAGCCCAAGGTGTAGCCACTGACGAAACCCAGAACCGTGGCGAGCATCATGGTGGTCCACGGATTCAACCCCAAGCTCACCCCGATGGCCAGCCCGACGAATTCGCCGATGGCGCAACCGCTCAGGCAATGAACGGTCGCGTGAGTCGCCAAATGCGTCGGCGAAGAGCGGCTGGCTCCATGATGGTGAGCGTGCGCCATGGAAAAACTGGCACCGCCGTGAAGGGGTATGTGATGAATATCATGGCTCATGAGTCGCTCCTTATGATGTTGATGTCGTGGCATTGTCGCGCTTTGATTCGAGGGTACTATCCCCGAGGACCGCTTCGATGATCGGGCATCCGCATACCGGACCGGCGCCGTCACAGGCATGGACGAGTTCGCCCAGGGTCCGGCGGACCCGGTCGAGTTCGGCGATCTTTTGCTCCAGTTCCGCGAGACGGCGCTCGGCAATCGCCCGAACCGCGCTACGCTCGCCGACGCCGTCGTTTAGCGCCAGCAGTTCGGCGATTTCTTCCAGCGAAAACCCGAGCGCCTTGGCCCGGCGGATAAAGCGCAGCCGATCCACGTCGTCGGGCTGGTAAAGCCGGTATCCGGCCGCCGTGCGCGTCGTTTTTTTCAAAAGACCCGCGCGCTCGTAAAAGCGAACCGTATCGATGCTGATCCCGGCCTGAGCCGCGGCTTTCCCGATAGTGAGCATGGAGCACCCTCCTCTTCTCAGTGCATGCGTCGATAGCGTAAACCCTGGACCCAAGTCCAGAGTCAAGCGTCCGTCGCGGTATTTACAAATATTCGGGGAGATTTGGCGGAACGGGAATTCGATTTCGCTTGGGCGCGGCTTTCGTCTGCGGAATTCCGCATGTCGGGCCGAGGCTATTCGAACTCCACCGGCGCCGCAAAAGTCGAAATGTTTACGGATGAAGGAATGCGCAGCGGCCGGCGGATTCGAAGCGGAATACCGGCCGAGATCGATATCCGGCGAGACATGGCTTCAAGGAGGTTTATCCATGCGATTCAAGCGATTGGTGAGCACCGGAATGGTGCTGTCGGCAACCCTGATCCAGTTGCAGAATGCCTCGGCCGCCACCGAGGAAGAGGACTTCCTGGTCCGTAACGTCCAGGATCTGATCGACCTTTGCACCACGCCCCGGGACGATCCGCTGAACGTTGCCGCCGTGCACTTTTGTACCGGTTATCTGGTTGGCGCCTACCACTATCACGAGTCCATGCACTCCGGGCCCGACAGCCAACCCTTGGTGTGCCCTCCCGATCCGAAGCCGACCCGGCAGCAGGCGATCGCGGAATTCGTCTCCTGGGCGCAAGCTCACCCGGAATACAACAACGAGCGCCCGGTGGATGTGATGTTCCGATTCATGACCCAAAAATGGCCGTGTAAAAAAACGGCTCGATCCGGCATGACCGATTGATCCACAGACAAGCGAGGGCCGCGATGAAATCGCGAATTTTCTTGAGTCTTTTGGGCGCAGCCTTGTTATCGGGGTGCGCCGGCATGTCTCCCAGCGAGCAGCGGATGTTGAGCGGCACTACCGGTTCCGCGGCGGCAGGCGCGGCAATCGGCGCCATTGCCGGGAATGCGGGCCTGGGCGCGGCGATCGGCGCGGGCACAGGACTGGTGGGCAGCTATCTGTACGACCAGCACAAACAGGCCGAGGAGCGTGCCTACCGCCAGGGTTATCAGCAGGGGCGCCAGCAACCAGCCCCGACCGCGCCTTGACCGGCTCAAAACAAATATCCCGCCAACATTTTCAAGAGATCGATAACGGGAATTTCGATGGCCAGCACCGGCACCATCGGCAAGGCCGCCGCCGCAAACAGAGTGATGACGGTTTGCCGGCCGATGGGCACCATGCGAACGGCACTCACGGCTTCGTGCATGGAACGCACGTCCGCCACGGGACCGAGTTCCGGAGCATTGAGCAGAGCGTCGTCGCGAACCGTTTCTCCTCGGATCCAGCGGCGGTCGACCAGTCTCCCGTGCTGTCCCGCCAAGGCGCCGTAATCGAGCAGGGCCTTGCGCCGCAGGCGTTTCAACTTGCCGATGATCACCAGCAGCGGGCCTAAACACAGAGACAGTGCGAGCATCACATAAAGCGCCATGGGCATCCTCAAGGACTCGACGCGCGCACCGTGGTAAAGAACGCTGTGCGCGAAGTGCGAGGCCAGCACCATGGATACGCCCAATATGAACGGAATAAACACCTGCGGGGCCATGCCGAGAAAACCCAGGCCGCCGGCCCGGTCCGGATGAACCGGAACGAGTTCGAGGTCCAGCTTGGAAACGCGTAGCAACAGAATCCCGAATACCACGACGCGCCATACCCACAACCCTATCAGGAAGCTGAAAATCGGGCGCAGCACGAGGAGATACCACCATCCCGCGAAGATGAGCCCGACCGGGTCGGTATCCCGGTCGATGGCCCAGGATGCCTCATGCAGCCTCTCGAACTGCTGCACGGCAAAAATCACGTTCGCTGTCACGAGGCTGACGAGGATCGCGAAGATCCACCAGGAATTCAGCAAGCGGTCGGTGGTATTCAAAGCCGAGCGGAACTTCGGCATCGAAGATTCGCCGACCAGTCCCGAGACGACAAAATGGCGAATCAGCGATTCGAGGCGCAAAAGGGCGCTTTCGCCGATGATGAAGAGCGGTATCGCGATCAGGCAACGAGAATGAATGGCGAAGTGAAGGAGCAAGGGTTCCGAGATTTCGCCGCCGAATGCCCGACCGGCGAGCGAGGCCGGGACGACGATGGGCAACCAGCACAACAGCGCGAAGAACAAGGCGCGCCGCTTTACGCCCAAATCATGGGACGGTGCCAGCCCGATCGCCCGTTGCAGGCGAAAGAACGGGTCCTTGCCCACGAACAAATGTGTAATGCCGTGATCCGGTTCCTGTCGATCCATTCCACCGTCCGTTGATAGCCGTGGTGAACTTTTTGTCCGGAACTACGGTATCACATTGACGCTGAAAATTTTTCGTCGGATGCTGTGAGTTAGCGGTCGAACCGCGATCTAAAAAGGTAACCGCTCGTCCCGCTTTCGAAGCGGGAACGGAAATCGGCTCGTTTTGAAAAAAAAACCTTGGAGGGACTGATCATGTGGTCGATTTATCGACGTTGTACAGCGGAGTTTATCGGAACGTTCTGGCTGGTTTTCGGCGGCTGCGGCAGCGCCGTTCTTGCTGCCGCCTTCCCGAATGTCGGAATCGGATTGCTCGGCGTATCCCTGGCATTCGGTTTGACCGTGCTGACCATGGCCTATGCCGTGGGCCATATTTCCGGCGGCCATTTCAATCCGGCGGTTTCCGTCGGTCTTTGGGCCGGAGGCCGCATACCGGGGTCCGACCTAGCACCGTACATTGCATCTCAGGTTTTCGGCGCGATCCTCGGCGCCGGCGTGTTGTATCTGATCGCGAGCGGAAAGGCCGGATTCGATGTCGCCGCGGGATTCGCCGCCAACGGTTACGGCGAACATTCGCCCGGAGAATATTCCATGGGCGCGGGCTTTTTAACGGAAGTCGTGATGACCTTCATGTTCCTCATGATCATACTGGGCGTCACCGACTCGCGCGCTCCTCAAGGGTTCGCGCCGCTGGCCATCGGCTTGGGCCTCACCCTGATTCACCTGGTGAGCATTCCGGTGACCAACACTTCGGTGAATCCGGCCCGAAGCACCGGCCCCGCGTTGTTCGTGGGCGATTGGGCGCTAGTCCAGCTCTGGCTCTTTTGGGTCGCCCCCCTGATAGGAGCCGTTCTCGCCGGACTGGTCCACCGCTGGTTGTCGGCAACCATCCATCGCGAGGATTGGCAAGCGGCCGCCGCAACCCGGGGACCGAAGACGATTCCATAGCTGCAGGCGGCCCAAAAATCGGAGGGCTTGGGCTGACTTCGGCACAGTTCTAAAGCCAGCCGGGCGCACAAGGATGTTGCCCCGGTTCCATCCCCGTTTGCTTTGATTCATGGGACGATTCATCTCCGAAATCCATAAAAAAACCCGGCCGGAGCCGGGTATCCCCGCAGGTCTGGACTGACATCGAGGTTAATCTTCAGCTTAGCGGAGATCCACCGGTTCACAACCCACCATAGGCAGCACCCCAGCTTATTCAAACACGGGTGAAGCCGCACCGGAATTAGAGCGGTTTCCGTTCGCATGTAATTCCATTCGGCATTCGAGTGAACATTCATCGTAGGATGGGTAGAACGAAGCGAAACCCATCGATGGTGGGTTAGCCCCTAGTCTCCGCTCGGGACAGGCCCTTCGACAAGCCTGTCCTGAGCATCGTCGAAGGGCTCGGGACAGGCTCCGCGTAACCCACCAATTGGAAGTCGCTCGGTGGGTTACGGCGCACGCGAAGTGCAGTGACCGGCGGTCGGTCAGTGCTGATGTGCGCCTAACCCACCCTACAAACCACGAATTTCTGATCGAAAGCGATCTGGAATAGGAGTTGATTGAAACCGGCTCCCGCAGGCCATAAACCCATCCGGCAACAGATCTAAGCCTCCAACTTGCATTCACGGAGTTTGGCCGATCCCGTCGGGGGACGTTCTCAATGTTCTCCCTCTCTCGGCCAAGCCCGCTTTCCGGCGCCGGTAGGTCGGCAAGGGATTGCCGACCTACCTGTCGGGCGCTCTGACACCGAATCGGAAAATGCTCTAGGGTCGAACGCTGCATCAGTATCGATCTCTCCCGAGTTTAAGCAAACGGAGCAGGTGATGACTGCCATAACAGTCAAGACCAAAGGCATGGCGGTTGCCGAGCGAACGACTCTCGGTATGGAACCTTACGGATAGTCAGAAAACCCCGCTGGGCCTAAGTTATCGACCTTTGTGGAGACTGTGGAGGAGGCATGAACGGTCCGACCGACGAAGGGAAAAAGCGATACCCGCCCAACGGCTTGTATCAAGCCAAGTACATGACCCAGCCGCACGCCTGTACGTGCACGGCGGAGTGTACCGATCCCTGCGATGGCGAGGACTGCGGTTGCAGCGCATGCCTGGCGCTACACGACGGTGTGGCTTCCATCGACTGATCGCGCCAATCCATAACGAGTGTCGGCTCGAAGGCAAGCCCGAGCTGCAAGACCTATGGTCGGGCTACGGCCGGATTTTCCATCACTTGATCGGCAGGCATGAAAAGTCGGGATTACCGAACCTCTGCCTGAGGTTTCAAACTGCGGATTCAATACGGAACGGTGCCATGCGTCTGTCTTTCTCTAAACATCGGGGTAAAGGGGCAGTCGCACGATGAATTCACTCCCTCGGCCGGAGCCTCCGCTTTCGGCTTCGACCCACCCGCCGTGCAGTTCTACGATGCGCTTGACGATGGTCAGACCGAGCCCCAACCCGCCTTGAGCGCGGTCCAGGGTGCGCTCGGCCTGGGTGAAGGGCGTAAAGAGGTGAGGTAACAACTTGCCGGGTATGCCTTCGCCCGTATCCCGAACTGAAACGACCGCCTCGCCGTTCTCCCGAGTTAGGCTCAGCCAGATCCGACCGCCTTCCGAGGTGTACTTTGCTGCGTTGTTGAGCAGGTTCGACACGACCTGAACCAGGCGCACGCTGTCCCCCTCCACCTGAATCGGGTCTTCCGGGATGAAAATGGTGAGGGCGTGGCGCCGCGCCTCGACGAAGGGCCGCGCGGTTTCGACGGCTTGGGCGATCACGGCGGCGAGCTCCACCGGCGTTTTTTTCAGTGCCAGCTTGCCTTGGACGATCCGCGACACATCCAAGAGATCGTCCACCAGCCGGATCAACTGGGTGACTTGACGGTCGATCACCTCACAGGCCCAGATCAACTTGGGCTCCGACGCGCCGAATTTGCGCTGGATGTGGACGGCATTCCGGATCGGCATCAAGGGATTGCGGAGCTCATGCCCCAGCATCGCCAGAAATTCATCCTTGCGGCGGTCGTATTCCAGGCGCAGTTCTTCGGCTCGCTTGCGCTCGGTGATGTCCAGGAAGGTGCCGATGATCTGCAGGACCGATCCGTCGGCCTCGCGGGCGAACACCGCATCTCGCGAAATACACCAGATCCAACTGCCGTCAGCGGTTCTGATCCGGTACTCGATTTCCAGTGTTTCGCCATTGGCCGTGTCGAGCAAGGCCTTGAAATGGGCGATGATGCGGCCTTGGTCGTCAGGGTGAAACAGATTGAAAAAGTCCTTCCCGCTCAGGCTCTGGAGGTCCTCGAGGGTATAGCCCGTCAGCTCGGTGCACTGGGCATTGATGAAGACATCCCGCCCGGCTTTCACATCGTAGATGTAGAGGCCGTTCAGAGAGGACATCAGGACCTTCTTGGCGAAGGCATCCCGCTCCTTGAGCTGCTGCTCGGCCGCTTTGCGCGCGGTGATGTCGCGGGCAATCGTGGACGCGCCCATGATTCGGCCCTGTTCGTCTTGCAGCGGCGAGACGGTGAGCGAGATGGCGATCCTTCGGCCGTCCTTGCCGAGACGCTCGGTCTCATAGTGATCAACCCGCTGGCCCTGGCCGATTTTCATGAGAATCTCCAGATCCTCCGCCTGCCGTTCGGGCGGAATGATGAAGCTGATGGGGCGGCCGATGGCTTCGTCCGCGGCGTAGCCGAACAGCCGCTCCGCGCCGGCATTCCAGCCGGTGATGACTCCATCCAGGGTCTTGCCGAGTATGGCATCGTCGGAAGACTCCACGATGGCCGCCCATTGGCGCTGCAAGGCATCCGTGCGCATCCGCTCGGTAAGGTCGGTGAGAGCCGTCAAATACCGGACCTCCTCCGCGTCCTGGGTGAAGGTTTTCCGGCTGGCGAGCTGGACGGCGAGGCGGTCTCCCGTTGATGTTAGAAGGGTCAGCTCCGCCATGGCTTGGTCCTGCTGCAGACAGCCTTTGAGATGCGTTAGAAGTGTGGATTGGTCTTCGGGAGCCACGTAGCGGCGCAAGGGAGAGCCCACCAGATGCGTGCGCTCCCGGCCGAGCATTGTCGCCCCGGCCATATTGATGTCTCGGATCACCCCCTCAGAGTTCAGGCTCACATAGCCGATCGGCGCTCCGTCATAGAGCTCGGCATAGCGGTTGCGGGACCGTTTAAGGGCCCGCTGGGCATCCTGAAGTTCGCGGTTCTGGGCCTCCAATTCCCGCACCTGTGCCTGGAGTTCACGGATCGTCCGCGTCAGCTCGTTTTGAAGCCGCTGAACGTCGCTGCAGTCCCGGCACGCTGCCAGGCTATGAAGAAGCTTGGCATCCGATAAGTCTTTGATGGTGGTCATTCTGGGATCCCCGTCTCCTCTTAAGTAACGTCATGGGCATCCCAGCCACTTCCGCCGCACCCAACGGGTACCGTTCTTCCCCCAGGAGGCGGCGGACTGAAAAGTTCTCCTTAGACTCGTTTCAAGGCCACGGTTGCACTGATCGCCGGGGATTGGACTCAAAAAATTGAATTTCACGAACGGCCATTGCCGGAATGTTTCCAGAGCAAACCTTGGGCGGGATAGCCGGCAGCCCGCGTGATCGGATTTCACCCAGCCGAATCGGAGCTGCGTCGATCGGATACTTATCTGTACTCTCACCCGAATGGCTTTGGAAAAAGCACCCAACGTTCGGTAAGAGCGCTTGTCAAAAATCAATCGGACTCAGAAAAGCGGTCCACCAATTCAAAGGAGTAAATGTCATGAACACCATTACGGTCAGAACCGATGGAGCCAGGGTCGGCGGTATCTGGTATGACGCCGGCTGCTATAGGGCGCCATTGCACGCGCAATTCGAAGGCCCCGGCTATTACTGGCTCGAACCCGTGGCCGATCATCATGGCGTCAGGTATTTCGAGAAAGGCATCTCGCTCGGGGCCTGCGATACCCAAGCGCAGTTGGATAGCGCGATTGACGTGGTGATTCGTGAGCATGGCGAGATGACGGATTCCATTTGGTTGCTCGGCGCAACCACCGCAATCAGTATTACCGTGGAGACGTTCGACCGATAAGCCTCGCCCCACGGCCAGAACCCGGTTTCGGCCGGATTTCTTGGTCTGTTACGAAGGCTTATCAGAGAGACAAGGATTTGTACTTATTTTGTGGCTGAATCAGATTCGGTCTAATGGGGCTCCCACGGGACACGCGCCCGGAGGACGAGCCGGCCGGCCGAACCGCCGCCCCAGCCAGCCGTTCGGGTTCTGGCTTCGTTCTTTTCCGACCAAGCACCCGCTTCGATTGACGGGTCGGTCTGATCGGCGGGACCGGCCGCCGACACTTGTTCCAAAGGACGCTATGGATAAGCGAAGGACGCCGCCCAGATCGTGACGCCTAACCCGATAAGAAAAGGCATCGTTTCGCTTCGGCTGGCGTTTCGAGCCGTGGACCGAGGCGTTCGGAGCAGGTGAAGACGACCGCGATCAACTAGATGCCCGAGCTCTGGGCAGGGAGCGACAGATGATCAAGGACGCTTTCATTCTCGACCTAGCCGCCTACGAAGACCGAGGAGCGGATAAATCGCATGCTCCCGGCGTCTGCCGTTTCAAGTGAAGCCGAAGGCTAGCTCTAAATGTCAGTCCAGACCTATCGCGCTTAATGGAAGTACATGGCCTCGCGCGCATCATCGGCCGAATAGGTGGCCAAGCCGATTGGATTTCCCATTTCTCATCCAGGAAGGAGAGCAAAATGGCCGTTAGTCAAGATTTCGCCAGCGTGGATCTGTCCGTGAAACCATATCTGGGCAGCGGCGCCCAGGAAATGCATCTGGAAAGCATTGTCCGGCTGTGGCGGGAACGCTTCGACGAAGACCACATCGAGAAGAGGCAGATCCTGTTCCGATGGCTGACCGAGAGGAATCCGTTCCGGGAGGGGCGTACGCCCTACTATCTCCTCACTCACGGCGGGCAGGTCGTCGGCATGCACGGACACATGCCGCTCAGATTTTCTCTGAGAGGCCGTCAGATGACGGGATATCTGGCGCATGACGACCTGCTGGCAAAGTCGTATCGAGGGAAGGGGCTCGGAAAGGTCCTGCTTCGTGGCGTGGCCGAACAGACCACCGATTTCGCCGGTGCCCTCTGGTTCAACGAGCCCAATCGCCACCTCTACCTCAAGGCCGGATGGCTTCCCGTCCCGGACTTTTATCCCTACTTCAAGATACTCGATCCGGCACCCTTCATCCGGCAACGGGTCGGCGGGCGCATTTCCCGCACCACACTCTCTTTGCTGGCCCGGAGTGCGCTTCGGGTGGGGGAACTCGCCCTTCGCGCCAGAATACCGCGGCGGATAGCCATCATCCCCATGATGCATTTCGACGAGCGCTTCGATGAGTTTTTCTCTAGGGTGTCTCCCGCCTTCGGACTGATGGTCGTCCGGGACCACCGGTATCTCAACTGGAAATTCGTCGAGCGTCCGTTCAGTAACTACCGGCGGTATGCTGCGTTCAATAGCCAGGAAACCCTCTGCGGTTACGCCGTGATCAAGCGAGCGAAAACGGGAGACCGTCTCCGCGGCCAAATCCTCGACATACTCGCGGATCCTCGGGAGCCGGAAGCGTTCGAGGGATTGCTGAACCAGTGCCTCCAGGATTTCAAGCGAAGCGGAGTGGATTGTGCGGAGATCATGTGCACCTACCCACCGTTCATCCGACAGCTTAGGCGCGCCGGCTTCCTACGGGCACGCACACCGGAGCCGTTTATGGCCTGCAAGTGGGAGCAGCAGTTTGAGCGGTCTTTCGTCTCCAGCATTGGCAACTGGTATCTCACCTTCGGCGATGCCGATGGGGATGCCTGGGACGTGAACTCTCCGGAGCCCTGGTAGGCAGATCGCACCGCGGATCCTCCACGACCGTTCCCCCAAGACAGGTGCGGATGGATACCGTGGCCGCTACCCCGCGTGTTCCAGCCGAGCAAGGTGGGCACGGAATGTCCTGCCCGCTTTACCCGCGCTTTGCGTGAGAGCCTCGGATCGATTGGTTTCACGAGATGGTGGTCAATCTCGGCGGCTTGGCTCGGTGCGTCCTCTTGGGTAAACCGTTCAAAGATCTGGTGCATGCGCTCAGGGATAACCCTCATACCACTCGGTCTCTAAACGTGACCGGCCGTTTCAATCTACGGAACGCGGTCTCAAGAGGCCTTTTTCGCTATCCACTCAAGGAGAGGACTTATGAAACTCAAGCACCTAGGATACGTAGCATTGTTCAGTGGCTCGATCGCATCGAGCGCCGCCTTCGCCGCGGAATATGGCACCGCCGCGGAAGCCCGTGCCATGCTGGAGAGGGCTGTCGCCGAGCTCAAGAAGGACAAGGCCGATGCTCTGGCCAAGTTCAACCGAGCCGAGGCCGGTTTTCGGGATCGCGACCTCTATCCGTTCTGCGCCGGCCCGGATGGCCGCATTACCGCCCACCCAACGGAAGTCGGCACGAACCTCAAGGAGATGAAGGATCAGAACGGCAAACCCTTCGGCACGGAAATGTTCAAGATCGCGGAGGAAGGCAAGATCAAGGAAGTGACCTATGTGTGGCCGCGCGCTCCTGGCACCCAGCCCATTCCGAAAGTGAGCTACGTGACCAAGGTGGACGACCAGGTATGTGGAGTCGGTTATTACAAGCAATAAAGAGTCGCCTCAAACTCGCCGAAAGGAGAGCGTGCCATGCCGTCTCTATGGGGGTCGCCACCTAGCACAAAGGGCGAGGAACTTGGATGGGGCCGCAAGCGCCCGTCCAAGGCGGGTCCCTCCTGGCCGGCTAAACCATTGCGGCGCATGCAAGATTTTCTGTTACGAGCTTTTGCGGACGTACTTCTTTCCGATCTGACGCTGGCATTCGGATGTCAGGCATGCGACGGAGACGAATAGCTGATCAGACGGTAAAAAGCCGCTGGCTAAATATCAACCTTAGGTATATTCACTTATTGTTGCCATCCGGAGGGAAAAGGAACAATCCCATGGGGGTTATCGGCGAATCCTTTGGGAGGGACAATATGGACAAACCGGCATTGGGCAATGCTATTGGTATACTCGCAGCGTTCGGACTCGCAGCCGTGATATCCGGCTGTGAAAGCACGAAGAAAAAGCCCCCCGGCGTGCAACCCGAAGGACGGGAAAAAACCACAAAAACCCGAGCGCTCGAAACCGGGGCTGCCATGCTGCAAACCCAATCGCCCCTGCGTCCGATGGATATCTATCTATCGGGTTTCCACGTCGCCAAGAGGGACCCATCCCATCAGATGGAGGCGCATCACTATTGCCGGCAAGTCAACGAGGACTTTGCCCAGTGCGTGCTGTTCGACGGCAACACCGCCGACGCCAATCTGATCGGCATCGAGTACATCATCTCGGAAACGCTGTTCGAGTCTCTGCCCGCGCAGGAAAAGAGATACTGGCATCCCCACAATTACGAGATCCTTTCCGGCCAGCTCACGGCGCCGGGGATACCCGACACGGCCGAGAAAGAACTCATGAGAGGAAAAATGAACAGCTACGGCAAGACCTGGCATGTCTGGAACTCGGCGCCGTTCGGAAAACGCGGCGACAGGATGCCTCTGGGCGGCCCTGTCCTGGAATGGTCGTTCAATCGCGACGGCGAGGCGTTGCCCGGCTTGGTCGAAGAGCGGGACCGGCGTATGGGGACCGACATCGTTCAGGAACGCCTCAACCGAAAAGATCTTGTTCCCTTGGCCAAACCTCAAAGCGGCGTAGACGTTTTGAAAAAGAAGTTCCCGAGACCCACCAAATCCATTCCGGGCGTTATGAACAAGAACAGTAAGCTGTCCAGAAAAAAGAACCCGGACGGCCGATTATCAGACAGAAATTGACCGTAAGCGTGAAAGCGTCCGTCGTACGCAGAGAGCCTTCACACGAGCGGTGAGGCGGATCGCGTCGCTCCGGCTTCACCGCCCTTCAGCCACAAGCCAAGCCGTTCAGCAGGAATAACTCATTCGCTTCCCGACGGCGGATAAGTCCTTGGCGCGGCCGGACTTTCCGAAGGCGGACGCGCTGAAGTCTCCTTCCCAACGTCTCGATGGGTTACGATCGTCAGTTCCACGCGCCGGTTTTGCGCCCGGACGGCCTCGTCTGTGCTCGCGGTTTTCGGCATTCTCTCCCCCATGCCTTCTTGCGAAATGCGGGCGGCGTTCACTCCGTTGGATGTCAGGTAACCCGCTACCGTGCCGGCACGTTGCTCGGAGAGCCGTTGGTTGCCCTTGTCCGAGCCGATGTCGTCGGCATGTCCGGTGACGGTGACGGTTGATTCAGGGTATTGGTTCAGAACCGAGGCCACCGATTTCAGCGTGCTTTGCACCTGCGGCGTCAGGCTGGCGGACCCGAATGCGAACGGGACATCCAAGTCGAGAGTGTTTTCCGTGGTACGTTGCACCTCTACACCGGCATCCTCGAGCGCCAGCCGTATCGCTCGTCCCGAGCGGTCCACGCCCACGACTTTGCCCAACGGACGCTTCTCACCAGTGTGCGGATCGGTCGCACAGCCCACCACCATCAATGAGCACAAGCCTATTGCAAGCCATCGCCTATTCATAACAACCTCCTGTCACCTCGGTATTCGATGGATCGTCGGACATCGCCGACATCGGTCAACCGTTCCGGCATCTCCTTTCAACATTCGTTTCAAGGGTTTACATTGTGTTCAGACCTTTTCAGGGGCTCGTAGTTGCCCGCCAAGTGATGGGAAGAGTCATCCGACAATCATGAACACTCCCATTCGGTCTCGAGACGCGATTGCGGGACCTTAATGAAAGGGAATTAAGCACCGACAATACTGTCTCCCTCTAAAGATGACGGACGGCGAGAAAGCGCATTGGGTCCGCAAGGAATGCCCGACTATGGAGGATAACGTATGAAACCCGCCGCTGGATTGATCGTTCTCGCGCTGGTGACGGCTTTGGGCGGCTGCGCCACCGCGAGACCGGTACTCTACCCCAACGAGCATCTTCAGAATGTAGGACAAGTTGCCGCCGATCAGGATATCGCCGAGTGCAAGTCCTTGGCCGAAGCGGCCGGCGCAGACTCTCGCGCAACCGGCGCCGGCCGGGCCGCCAGAAACACGGTAGGCGGCGCCGCCATGGGCGCGGCGACCGGGGCGGTCGGCGGGGCCGTGGTCGGGTCGGCCGGCGCCGGCTCTGCTATCGGCGCCGCGAGCGGCGCGGCGGCAGGGCTGATTCGATCCATGTTCGGCCGCTCGGGGCCGGATCCCGCTTATCAGTCGTTCGTGAACCGATGCTTGCAGGAACGCGGTTACGACGTCGTCGGTTGGGACTGATCGTCGGGTTCTCCCTTCAGAAAGCCGATGATTGGAAGATTTATTAACCCGGCCTATAAATATAGGCCGGGTTAATCCGGGGCAGGGATGCCCCGGCGCGGCGACAAGCCGCGTGAGCCCAGGCCGGGCGTGTACCGGCCTGGGCGGCGGCCCGAAATACCAGGTGGGTATTTACGGGCCTGATTAATAATACACTCGCCCATCGTCACGGCCGCGTTTCCGCCAGTCTACCGAGCATGCCTCGGATCGCTTCGATCTGCGGTCCGTTCTTGGTGTGGTAATCGGCACTGTCATACCCCCACCAGTCCCAACAGGCATTGGGATTCCACACGAAATTCAAAGTCCAGAACGGCCATCCCCAGCCATAGCGCGCTTTCGTCTGCGGATATAGGACGATCAGATCGTTGGTGTCGGCCCAGCGGTTGTAGCCCGCCTGCCGGTAAAAGGCGTCGCCGACTTTATCCTCGTTTTGCAAACAGCCGTGGAAGGCGACATGCACCCGGCAACGCCTGGTATTACACGAATCCGGAATATACGCCACCCCCGAATCGCTCATGCTGTGATCGTGGGCCTTCCGGTCGGGCAGAAATTCGTTCTGATCGAACGCGACGAAACGCCCGCCGGGCTCGGCGGCGGGCGGTTCGAGCGGCCCATGGATGTGAGCCAGCAGAGCTCCTGCCGCATCGTAGTCGCAGTCGTTGAGGAACGGAGGCCCCGTATAGGAGCAGGCGGCTCCGTCGGTTTCCGTAATCATGGCATGCCCTGCGTCCAGGTCTTTCTTGTAGACAATCCCGTCATCGCCCACATAAGACCGGTAATAACGAAACAAGGCGTCCATCACCGGCTGTTCGACGACCCGATCTTCGGTACCGGAAAATAACCACACCCGGTCGGCCCGAAGTTGAACGGGATCGTCGATGGCACCGGACTGCGCAAGCTGGTCGGTAAGATTCTTGAGATGCGCGGCATCGGGGACAGGATGGGCTTCATCGGGTTTCATACAGTTCCGTGTCGCCCGGCCAGAACTGTTCTCGGCGCAGTAATACGGTCCGCCGGCGATGACCCCGGCGCCGCGGACGATACCGGAATGGGCGACATGGAACTGCACCGCCAGATAAGCGCCCGAGGAAATCCCCGAGACCGAGGTCTGTTCAAGATCGACGCCGTAGGCGGGTAGACGCTCCGCTTCGGCATCCGCGTCCACGCTCAAGATGGCCAGCCCGGCAGTCAATAGCATTCCGCCAATGGTTCGCGACACGCTGAAACCGTCCATGATGTCGTTCTCCCTGTGCTCGTATTCGGTCGCTCTCCACAGCACGATACGGCGGATTAGCCCGATTTTGGCGCCCGCTGCGCCATTCTTTATACGACAGCCACGAAGGCCGTTTTTTCCCGGCCCTGTTTAAGCGGAGGATTGACCTCTCATCCGAACTTGGCCTTAATACTCATGAGTTACTCACAAATTTGAACTCACGGCTTCAGTTGGAATGTTTCCACAAAAATGAGTAACTAATGAGGGCTATCCATGCGCGGACTCAAACCGGAAAAATACGCGGCGGCGCTGAGTTACTTGCGGCGTATGCTCAAAGAACCCGATAAGGCGCCGGAAATATTAGTAACTCACGATCGCGTCGCAGCCGAACAGCTCGATCTCTGTTCGGATCACCACCAATTGAACGCGTGGATTGGACGCCATCTGAACGACACCGGCTGGAAACGCCTGCAGAACGCCCTGAACCAGCGCCGGTGCTCGGAGAACTTGCAGCGGTTGAGCCTCAAGAAAAGCACCTACGCCGCCTTGGCCAAGCTGGCCAAGGAACAGCGAATGACGATCAACGAGGCCGTCGAGCACCTCCTGCAATTGCGGAAGGCGGAATCATTAGTTACTCAGCAATCACCTGAATCAGCGGCAGCCGACGATGTTAGCGAGGAGATGCTGATCTGGATGATGGCTCGATCTTCGGGTTCCGAGCCGTAGAAGCTTCGAATCTCGGAGCGGGTGGAAGGGCTAAGAGCTAAGAGCCTATGCCAGTAAGTCCCAAACCCTTCGACCGGCCTACTGAGATAGGCTCTAAGACCAGGATTTCCGGCGAAGCACCGTTTGGGGTACATAAACTTGACAGTCCCCTTCGACGCAATGATATCGTCGGATCAGAATCGCAATCCAAATGGCACTAGGGGAACTCGCTCACCATCATGTACGCGCCGTATTTTCAGCTCAGCGAGCCCCCCTTTTCCATTGCCCCGAATCCGCGCTATCTCTATCTGAGTCCCCAGCACCAAGAGGCGCTGGCTCATCTTTTGTACGGGATCAGTGTCGGCGGAGGATTCGTCGTGCTGACGGGCGAAGTCGGCACGGGAAAAACCACCTTGTGCCGCTGTCTGCTCGACCAACTGCCCGAAGACGTCGATCTCGCCCTGATTTTCAACCCCCGGCTGAACCCCCGCGAACTGCTTGCCAGCATTTGCGACGAACTGCACATTGCTTATCCCGAAGAGCGGGCCAGCCTGAAGCAATTGATCGACCTGCTGAACCGGCATCTGCTCGAAATCCACGCACGGGGGCGACGGACCATCGTCCTAATCGACGAAGCGCAGAACCTCAGCTTCGAAGTGCTGGAACAAATCCGATTGCTCACCAATCTCGAAACCAATCAGGCCAAGCTGTTGCAAATCATCCTGGTCGGACAACCCGAACTCGGCATTCTCTTGGCTCAGCCGAACTTGCGGCAGCTTTCGCAACGGATTTCCGCGCGGTTTCACCTGCGTCCGCTGAATTTCCGGGAAACGATGGCCTACATCCGGCATCGCCTGGCCGTCAGCGGCGCCAAAGATACGCTGTTCAGCCGGCTGGCGGTCGGTGAAATCCATCGCCGCTCCGGCGGAATCCCGCGCCTCATCAATTTGATCTGCGACCGGGCGTTGCTCGGTGCTTACAGCCTCGGCAAGCCTCAGGTGAGTTATGCCATTGCCCGGAAGGCGGCCAGGGAACTGATGCCGAAACCCGGCACCGCACATTCTTTGCGGTACTCTGCCGTCACGCCCGCCGCTCTTCTCGCTGTACTCGCCGTTTGCGGGGCTGTCTATGCGGGCCTTTCGCTCCGTTCCGACCGGATGGCCATGCCGCGACACTTATCGGCTCTGCTGGATCCGCTCTTGGCCGAAGATAAGCCGAAGCTTGACGGCCCGCCCTCTTCAGCGCCACCAGCGACGCCGGCTCCGGAGCCGGCGAAAGCGGTCGATGCCAAACCCGCCGTGGCGTCCGATCCCGCGCCCTTGTTCGCCGAACTGATCAGAAATCCAGGCTTGACCCGAAACCAGGCATTTGCCGGCCTGCTGTCCTTGTGGCAAATCGAAACGCCGAACCAGACGACCGATATCTGCCGATCTGCCGAAACAAAGGATCTGCGTTGTCTCTCCACCAGCGGCAGTTGGTTCCGACTGCGAAATCTCGATCACCCGGCCGTGCTGGAATTCGCGGTGCCCGACGGCACAAAACGCTATGCGGTACTGGCCGGCATTCGCAACGACAAGGTCGAGCTGAGCTTCGGCGATCGACGCCATGTTTTCGACCTTGCGGACATTCTGCCGTTTTGGCAGGGCAACGCCACCTTGCTCTGGAAGCCGCCCAAGGGCGAAGCCCGGGCGCTGGTCGAGGGCGACAAAGGCGAAGCCGTGAGGTGGCTGAGACGGATGCTGGGGGCACCGGTTCATGACGGAGCCGACGACTACTTCGACGCGGAGCTCAAGGCCCGTGTGGTCGCCTTCCAGGTGGAACACGGGCTGGCTCCGGACGGCGTTGCGGGCCCCTATACCATGATTTATCTTGCCAAGAGAGCCGATGATCCAGGCATTCCCAGGTTAACCTCAGGTCCTCGATAAAACCGGAACAGCGCCGATGTCCTACATTCTCGAAGCACTCCGAAAATCGGAACGCGAACGGCAAGCGGGCCAAGCCGCGCCGCCCGTTCCCATCCCGCTCGATCAAGCCCCGCCGCGGCGCCGCGGTCTGGCGTGGTCGGCAGCGGTTCTCATCGTGCTTAACGGAGCCGTCCTGGGCTATCTTTGGCTCACTCGATGGGGAAACACTGGACCGGTAACGCAGCCCACCGTGGCAGAATCGTCCCGACAAACCGTTGAACCCGCCGCGGTTAAGAACGCCGCCGCACCCGGTGTCACGCCGGTTCCATCGGATTCGGCCCCGGTGATATCGAGTCCAGAGGAAATCCCTCAGCCTGCAAAAGATATGCCTCCGGCACTCGCTCGGACTGAACAGGCACCGGCAGCCCAACGTCCAGGAGCGAAGACCGACGATCCCGTCAATCCGCCGGTTACGCCCGCAAAGCCTTCCAAGCCGAAATCCGCGCCCTCCGAATCTACGGAACGCTCCCCGACGCCGGTAACCGAAAAGCGGCTCGGCAAGCCGGCGGAAAAAACCCAGCAACCGATCGATCAGGAACCTCTAGCGGAATCTGCTGCGAGCGAAAACGCCAACCCTCCAGTCGCTTTTCGGGCTCCCGCAAGCCCGCCGGAAACTCGCGACCCACCGCCCCGACCTCTCGCGGACGAACCCGCGATTCCGTTCATCCATGCCTTGCCCATCGATTTTCAGCAGCGGGTGGGCCCTATCACGATCAACGTATTCGCCTACTCCGAACAACCGGAAGAGCGGTTTGCGATCATAGACATGAAAAAATACCGGGTGGGCGACAGCATCCAAGGCGGCGCGGAACTCCTGGAGATTCGCTCCGACAGCCTGGTGCTGCGGACGGAAGGGCGTAAATTCCGCATTCCGCGGCCGTAACGCCTTCGGTCCCGCCGGGCCACTGGCGAACAATGAGCGTCCATGCCCGCATACGTTACATCCGAAACCGGCCGCAATAGGAAAAGGTTCGCCCGAACCACGGGTGAACGATCTCGAAATCCAGGCGCACTTCGTCATCGGATACCGGACTCTCGACGATAACGGCATCCCCGAGCAGCGCCCAATTGGGAATTCCGATCATCATCGGCCCCAGTTTCCAGCAGTGCTGCAATCCGGTGAACACCAGCGCCCCGTCCTCGACGCTGAGCCTCATGCGGATGCCGACCCCGAAGCGCAGAATCTCGACGATCTGGCCTCTGCCGGCCGGTTCCATTCGGGACAGGAATTCGGTAACTCGGCCGTCCGGGAAAGAGAAGGTGCGATGCCAGTAGAGGGAGTCGGGAGTCCTCGGGTCGGTTCTATTCCGAACCTTGACGGGAACATTATCGCCCGGATAAGGCACCAAGGCCTTGAACCAACGGGCAAGCATCAGCCAAGGCTTGATCAGGGGCGCATGGCGAATCTCGTCCATCACACCATCGAGAATCATGTCTTCTGCAAATGATGGCGAGAGGTCGTAGTGCCGGCGCACGGCAGGAGCCAGCCGCGCCCAGTGTTCCTCCCCGAGAACCCGCCGAACGACGGGCATGTGGCGTACGGTCATAAATCCACCCTTTTCAATCGAATGTCGGCTTGCAAACCATCAGATACAGCGTAGCGAGCATGGCGATGAAGGCCGGCACCCCCAGCCAAAACCACTTATTCAGATCTCGCCAATAGCGCTCGGGCAACGGCTCGCCGGTGGCAAGCGCCCGGTCGCAGTCGTTTCGCATGCGGATTTGAAGGCACACAACCGGCAGCCAGCAGCCCCCGGCGATGATGTACATCAGCACGGACGCGACCAGCCACGGCGAATCCAGCGGATAACCGTAGAGCGCCGCAAGCGCGAACCCCGAGACCGGCTGGACGACGACGGTCGGCGTCGTGAACAGCCAATCGGCCAGCACCACACGCCGGTTGGTGATCGCCATCGCCTGCACATTGCGGCTAAGGTCGGTGGTGAACTTGAAAAAGGCGGTTCCCATACCGGTGCCGAACAGGAACATCGAACTCAGGATATGAACCCATTTGACGATCAGGACGTCCATCAGCGTTTCTCCGCGGCCATGATCGCCAAGGTAGCGATGAGAATCGGAATGTTCTTCGCGATCGGCGCGAAGGGATGGAGCCAAAATTCGGGCAAGCTTACGGTGATGACCGCGGTATAAGCGAGCATCGCCAAGAGTTGAAATAGGCCCACCAGGACCACGTGAAAACGCGCCAGCAGAGCGACTCCGAGCACGACATCCAGGGCGGCGGCACAGTACAGCACCCAAGGAGCCGCCGAACCGGTAATGCCCGTGGCCGCCAAAAGATCGAGACTTTCGCTCTCCGGAAAAAACAACCCCGAGGTCAGCCCCGACCAGATCCACAGCAGCGCCAAAGCGTACCGCAGGACCGGGATGATGAAGAACAGCCGGGCGTAACTCCGGTCGGCGGCTGTAGCCGGACGGCTTCGGAGGGCAGCCGGCAGCCCTTCGGCACGAAGCCCCAGACGGACGGACAGAATGTCCGGGTCCCCGGTGTTGCCGCGTTGGAGCATGCGCAGCACTTCTCCGTTGAACGGCGTCGCCGTCATCGCGCCGAACCGGTCGGCAACGGCCAACAGCCAGCGATAGGGAATCGGAATGAAATGCGCTTCCCCCGAGCCTAGCCAATTTCTGAGCACGCCAAGACACTCGCGCAATGTCATGGGCTCCGCCCCCACCACGGGAAGCCGCTGGCGAGCCGGCGCACCGGGTTCCAGAAGCCGCAGCACGATTCGCGTGAGATCGTCCACGTGTACCGGCTGCATCTTCTGCCCGCCGTCGCCGACCAACGGGATGATCGGCAGGGCCGCGAGCGCGCAGAAAAGAGTCGAACTCTGCCCGCCGGGTCCGAACACCAGCGAAGGCTGAAGAATGGACCAATCGAGATCCGTCGTTGCCAGGAAATCGTCGGCGGCCTTTTTGCTGAGGTGATAACGGCTGAACGCCGAATCGTCTGCACCCAGAGCGGAAATTTGAATGACCTTCCGTACGCCGGCCCGGCGGCACGCCTCGAACAAGGCTATCGGGGCATCGCGATGCAAGTCGTCGAACCGGCTGTTCCGACGCTCGGCAATGATCCCGACCGCGTTGATCACCGCATCGACCCCGTATAAATGGGGCAGCCAGTCGACAGACTTCAAAAGATGAGCAAAGTCGATGGAAATCGATTGGACTCCCGGCGCATCACGGAAAGGCGATGCTCGGTGCCCCCCTGCGATCACCTCATGCCCATCCCTCGCCAGCGCATGCACGATATGGCGTCCGATAAATCCCGAAGCTCCGGTCACAAGAACTCGCATCGCGATCTCCTTTTATTTCTGACACTTCAGTCTTAACAGAAAGATAAGGGCAAAAAAAATCAGCTCTTCGAGCCCAACAATTTCTCGATCTTGGCGCCCAGATCCAGCAACTTGATCAATGCCGGCCTCGGCAAGCGCCGTATCTGGTCGTACCAAGAAAGCAACCGCTCCAGGAACTTGGCCACCGCCTCGATACGGCGCTGCACTTCGGGCCCGCTTTCGTCCTCATTGGCGTCGAGGACGCATTCCCGGAGCACGGTCAGCGTGGGGTCCAACTCGCGGCGCTTGCGGTTTTCGGCAATGGCGAAAAAAGTGTCCCACAAATCCGAGAGGGCCTCGAAATGATCACGGCGGTCGCCTTTGACATGGAGTAGCTTGACCAGGCCCCAGCTCTGCAACTCCTTAAGACTGGTGCTCACATTCGAGCGCGCCACCCCCAGAGTTTCGGCGATCTCGTCGGCGGTCAAGGGTTTCCCGGCGAGGTACAGCAGAGCGTGGATCTGTGCCACGGTGCGATTGACGCCCCATCGCGACCCCATTTCCCCCCAGTGCAGAACGTATTTTTCCATGACCGGCGTGAGTTTCATATCTTTTTATCTGAATTTTCAGAACTGACAGAAATAATAGACCACGAGCCGATCTTGCAGTCAACTCGTTTTTGGTCGGCTAACGTTTACCGCCGGAAAGACTCGGACCGCCAGGTTTGAGGCGATAATGCTTTCAGTCTCTCCTCGGTAAGCATGCAATAAGCCCAAGCGGCCGTAACGCTGCGTCTTGGCCCACCGAACTGATGAACCAACGACTGTCGCTACGCCGCCTGCTCCATTTCAGGATCGTATTGCCCCAGCGCCGCGGCTCCGTTGAAGCGTGCACGCCGGATGAGAGCTTGCTGGGCTGCGGTCTTGTTTTCCGCCTGGCCGCGCCAGATCGCCATCGGCGATGCCTGCAAGGCCCGGCTGAACGAGAAGGTCAACGTCCAAGGCGTTTTCAGGGCCTGGGCCTTCACATTGATCGCGTTGAGATTGGCGCTGGCGACCGTATCGCTCTGGCCGCCGGACAGGAAGGCAATGCCGGTGACTGCCACCGGTACGGTTCGCCTGAGGCAGGCCAGCGTCATCTCGGCAACTTCTTCAGGCGGCGCCTGACGAGGGCAGTCCGCGCCGGATAGCGCCATGTTGGGCTTCAAGATCATGTCCTTGAACCCGACGCGGTAACGCGTGAGCGCATCGAAAACCTCATGCAGTGCCGCCTCGGTCGCCCATCGGCAGGTTTTAATATCGTGCGCTCCGTCCATCAGCACTTCGGGCTCCACGATGGGCACCAGCCCATGGACCTGACAGAGTCCGGCATAACGAGCCAGCGACTCGGCGTTTGCGCGCAAACACTGGGACGTGGGTATGCCCTCGCCGATGGCGATTACCCCGCGCCATTTGGCGAAGCGCGCCCCCATCCGGCGGTATTCGTCCAGCCGACCCGCGAGTCCGTCGAGCCCCTGGGTAAACCGTTCGCCGGGAAAGAACGGCAAGTCCACCAAGCCTTTGTCCACCTTGATGCCGGGAATGATCCCTCTTTCGGCGAGGAGTTCCGGGATAGGCTTGCCGTCGGATGCGCGCTGGCGAATCGTTTCGTCGTACAGAATCACGCCGCTGATGTATTTTTCCAGTTCCGGCGCGGTAAACAGCATCTCGCGATAGTCCCGACGAGACTCCTCGGTACATTCGATCCCGAGCTTCTTGAATCGTTTTTCGATGGTGCCGGTACTCTCATCTGCGGCGAGCAGTCCCTTGCCCGGCGCAACCATGCGCGCGGCTATTTGTGCCAACTCATCAGACATAAGCCCTCCTTTTTTCGCGTGGAAATTCATGTTCGGCAAACTCCGGCTGGAGATCAGCCGTACATAGGACCTTAGACCGAGCGCATCGCGGAGGGTGCCAGTCGTTCCACGCCGGCCTGCATTTAAACTGCCGAAGGTCCGCTCCGGTCCGTCGCTTCCCGCCTCATCGCCAGCCCCAAACTTCCGCGCTTTCCCGCGTTGAAGGCGCAACGCCCCACTGTTCGGATTGTCGAACAGATTTAACGAATCAACGGAGGGAAAAGCCATGCACGTCAGCTATGAAGAAGCACAACGCGCCATCGCCGCAGCACTGAAAAAATCCGAGGAGATCGGCGCGCGCAGTTGCATCGCCGTGGTGGACTCCGGCGCAACCCTGAAGGCGTTTGCCCGGATGGACGACGCTTGGGTCGGCAGCATCGACATCGCGATCCGAAAGGCACGGACTGCCTGTTTCTTCGGCATGCCGACCGGCGAGATCGGCAAGATGTCGCAGCCCGGAGGATCGTTGTATGGAATCGAGGTTTCCAATGAGGGCTTGATCACCTTTCCCGGCGGGCTCCCTATTGTGAATGCCGATGGCGTTCTGATCGGCGCGATCGGAGCGAGCGGCAGTACGGTCGAGAATGATCACAGGGTTGCAATGGCTGGGTGCGAGGTGATCGGTGTGTCCGATCTACCGGAACATCCCTGGCGAACCTGAAAATCAGAGGAGCGGAACGTTATGGACGAGAAACAAATGGCGAAGAGTTTAGGCTGGTTCAGTATCGGTTTGGGCCTTGCCGAAGTCGCGGCACCGAGGAAAGTCGCCGATATGGTCGGCCTCGACGGTCGGCACGGCATTGTGCAACTGTTCGGACTTCGCGAAATCGCGACCGGGATCGGCATACTCATGCAGCCCGGAAATCCCAATTGGCTCCAGGCGCGGGTTGCCGGCGACGCGCTGGACCTGGCTTTGCTCGGATCGGCTCTGGGCGAAGACAACCCGAAACGCGGCAGAGCGGCGGCGGCCATGGCAGCGGTAGCCGGCGTGACGGCCCTGGACATCATCGGCAGTGAACAACTGAGCCAGAGCACCGGAACCAAAAGTGGCACCATCCATGTGCGGGAAAGCATCACGATTGACCGCCCGGCCGAGGATATTTACCGGTTCTGGCGCGATCTCGAGAGCCTTCCGCGCATCATGAATCACATCGAATCCGTGCGGGAGATCGGACCGGGCCGTTCCCATTGGGTTGCAAAGGCACCTGCCGGAATGCATGTCGAATGGGATTCGGAAGTGATCGAAGACCGGCCGAACGAATTGATTGCCTGGCGTTCGCTCGAAGGCGCGGATGTGGACAATGTCGGGTCGGTACGCTTCGAGCGTGCACCGGGCGGACGCGGCACGGTAGTCAAGATAGAGATGGATTATCGGCCGCCGGGCGGCATCATCGGCGCCAAAATCGCGAAGCTGTTCGGCGAAGCGCCCGAGAAGCAGATCGCGGTGGACTTGCACCGCTTGAAGCAGCTCATGGAAACCGGCGAGATCGCAACCACCGAGGGGCAACCCGCGGGGCGGGCCCGCAGCCTGTCGAGAAAGTACGACGAAATCGTCCAAACCTGACACTAAATTCCGCCGGCCGTTTTCATAGCGCTCAGCGGCTCATCGATTCGGACAAGGAACACTGTCATGAAAGCGAATTGTTGGTACGGCAAGAACGATCTTCGGGTGGAACAGGTACCCGATCCGGAAATTCTCAACCCCCGCGATGCCATCGTAAAAATCTCCTCAACCGCGATCTGCGGCTCCGATTTACACCTTTACGACGGTTTCATCCCGGCGATGGAAAAGGGCGACATCCTTGGCCACGAATTCATGGGCGAAGTCGTCGATGTCGGACAGGGCGTAAAGAACCTGAAGGTCGGCGATCGCGTGGTGGTCCCTTTTCCCATCTCTTGCGGCAGCTGTTTCTTCTGTCAAAAAAAGCAGTATTCGCTATGCGAAAACTCCAACCCGAACGCGGTGATGGCCGAAAAGCTCTGGGGGCATTCGCCGGCGGGAATCTTCGGTTATTCGCACCTGGTCGGCGGATATGCCGGCGGGCAAGCCGAATATGCGCGAGTCCCCTTCGCCGATGTCGGCCCGATCAAGATCGAGAACGGCTTTCCCGACGAGCAGGTTCTGTTTCTTTCCGACATCTTCCCAACCGCCTACATGGCGGCGGAAGCCTGCGACATTCAGCCCGGCGACACCGTGGCGGTTTGGGGCTGCGGACCGGTAGGCCAGCTCACCGTCAAGAGCGCCTATCTGCTTGGCGCCGAGCGGGTCATCGCGATCGACCGTTTCCCCGATCGGCTGCGTATGGCGCGTGAACAAGGGGGGGCGGAGACGCTCAATTACGAGGAGGTCGATGTCTACGATTCGCTCATGGGCATGACCGGAGGCCGTGGACCGGACGCCTGTATCGATGCCGTCGGCATGGAAGCGCACGGACACGGCATTCAATACGCCTACGACCGCGCCAAGCAGGCGACGATGCTAGAGACCGACCGGCCCATCGTGCTGCGCGAGGCCATCATGGCCTGCCGCAACGGGGGTACGGTCTCCGTCCCCGGAGTCTATGGCGGATTTATCGACAAGTTTCCCATGGGTTCCGTCATGAACCGGTCGCTGACCATCAAGACCGGGCAAACCCATGTGCAACGCTATTTGCAGCCGCTACTAGAGAAAATCCGGAACGGGGAGATCGACCCGAGCTTCATCGTCACGCACCAGATGCCGCTCGACGACGCGCCCGAAGGCTACGAGATGTTCAAGCACAAGCAGGACCAATGCATCAAGGTCGTGCTGAAGCCGTGAGTAGGAATGATCAGGTCTTCCAAGTGAAGACTTCCAAAAAGAAAGGCCTGCCGGGAAGCAGGCCTTTTTAAGATAACGGTTAAAATTGAGGGACAGTTTCCGCGTTGGCTGATGGTCGGTTAAATCGTCAGGCTCATTGAGCTTTATGCTCGAATTCACCCGCCGACCAAATCCGATGGATTGCGGTCTTTGCCGACAAGCGATCGTTCTTCACTTCGCTCCTCTCGGCCCAACTACTGAGCCGGTTGTTCACCCGGCGGCTGTTCACCCGGCGGCTGTTCACCCGGCGGTTGTTCACCCGGCGGTTGTTCACCCGGCGGTTGTTCACCCGGCGGTTGTGCACCCACGGTGATGGATGTGAGCTGGCCGCGAATTTCCCCTTGGGGGTTCTGCTCCGAGTGTACATTCACATAGATGTTTCCGGCCTGAATGGCCTGAATCAACTCAGACATGTTGGTGATCGGGGTGCCAATTGTGGTCGAGCAGCCCATCTGTTCAGCAGTCATTTGGTCCGCCTCCTGAACGATATTGGCATCCGACACGGTTGCTCTAAGTTCAAGTGGTGCAATTAAGCCACCTCGGACCATTCCCAACAAGTCTACGACTATCGGACCGGCTTGCCCCGGTGGAGCGCAATGCAAATGCGCCTGGGTCAGTCTTGTCCCATCTTCGGTGTCGGCTTGTTGCAATTGCTGCACGCTGACGTGGTAAGTTAATTGTGTCGAATCCTGATTGAGGGTAAAGATTCCCACCCCCCGGACTGTGGACTCGACTGGCGGAACCTCTTCCTGGCCCGTCAAATTCGCGACAAACGGTCCCTGTCCTTCTTGACTATAGACAGTGCCAGAAAATAATCCGGCCAACAAAATCGATATCGCTTTTTTGCGCATGATCATATCCCTATCCTCCGTGTAAATCCTCTGTTCCCGGTGACACACCACTTCGAGAACGATTACAACTCTGTAAGTAAATCCAGACTTACGGACCTGCCCTCTTGTTCTTCTGTGATTCGATGTTGCTACAGGTGCTTCCGTTCCGACACAGATTTCCTCATTTGCGAAACAGTGTTTTTCTTATTAGTAAATTATCTGAGACAGAGGTAGATATGTCATTGGACCAAACCGCTGCGTTCCAAGATATCGGGCAATATTGCCGGCACTGTTTTCCGCTGCGATGCAATGACGAACATCGGCCGCACCGGGAGGGCAATTCCGCGGGGTAATAACGCACGATCACAATTGCACCGGTTGCGAACGGATAAGGTTGGTAATTACTGTCGGCGTTTCGGCCACGATTGTCCCCATCATCACGCGAGAGGCGAAAGGACAAATGCGCGAGATTGAAAGAATCGGTTCCGATAGGCATGAACTATCGAGCGTCGAAATATACTTCGGCTCCGAAGCCGCCAATCGCGCGAACACAAATCTGCGGTTTCGTCGCGAGGACAGGCCGCTTTCTCCAAGCATGGCACGCGAAATTCGTTGATCCAGCCTTGGTGAATTGCAAGACGCCGCTCTGGAGCGCCACCACGGAATGCCGATCGATCACCAATTAACAATACTGTGTTACCACGTCGTTGACCGGGCCAGGCGTGTTGTAAACTGTGCCGCCAATTTTCTACGATGCTCTTGCGCGAGGTTTATTCATGGCGAACGGTTTTATCCAACCCAGACAGGCGTCTCCCGATGCGTGGCGAAACTGGATCAAGCAGGGGTTTGAGCTGGTTTCGCGGAAATGGCCGGTATGGATTGCCGTAATGACCGTGTGCTGCCTGGTTACCGGCGCCGCGGGCGCTGCGGAACCGATTGCGGAATATCTGACACTCGCGCTCGGGTTCAATCTCGCGGTGGTGGTGGATCATGAGTCCGATTGGATAGGAATGAGCTCGCGTTTCGGTTCGCTGTTCCGCGACGCAGTCAAATTCGCCTTTCAAGTAGGCATGTTCGTATTTCTGACCACCATTCCCCTGAACATGGCTATCACCGCCAGCAAAGCGGCAGCCGTGACCAATGAGAGCAGTCGAGTCGTTTCTGCCAAAACGGCAAACACTCACGGTGGAAGCGATTTGTCGACGCAACTCGCGCACGTTTATGAAGAAAGCGGAAATAATCTTATCGAATGGGCAATGATCTTACCCGTCGGCCTCGGCTTTCTTTATCCATTGCGGAGTCTAGGTGCAGGCTTCATCAGGGCGCTCGCGTACGGACAACATGGCGCCGCGCTGAATCGGAGCTCGATTCTCATGATAGCCGCCTTTTCTTTTGCGAGCGTACTGGTTTTTACAGCATTCGGGCTGTATCCGCTCATTCCCATCGTTCAAGGCTTCTGGATCGCCGTGAATTACGTGATGTTCCGAGACATTTTCTTAGGTATCACCGAAAACCGCCGGATTTCCGCCAAGGCTGCGAATCGGCTTGATGAGGTGCAAACAGCGGTATCCCGAATTTAGGGGCTGGCTGTATCGACTCGGTCGGCCTCGTCGGCTTATCGCATGATTTCTGTCAGAACGGGGCCACGTGCCGGAAAGATATCGATTGAGTAAAGCGGGCCTTACGCTTGTCTTATTTATTGCATCGACATTTCATCGCCCGGTGAAGTGCAATAACCAACCACGGAGGATATGCCATGATAGGTTGGGCAGTTACTTTCCTCGTCATCGCCATTATCGCCGCCCTTCTGGGATTCAGCGGCATAGCCGGCACGGCGGTCAATATCGCTTGGATATTGTTCGTTGTCGGACTGATCTTAGCTCTGGTCTTTTTCTTGATGGGCCGCCGTCCCCCTGTCTAGACGCCGGGACTTCGAACCTTTATTTGGCAGCGGTTTGGCAGCCGCTGCCTATCAAGTGGCCGTTGCTCAGTTTACGGTCGTTGCGGAATCTACCCACAACTCATCACAGCTGAATATTAGCCGCTAGCGACCATGCATCCCGTGCGTCCGAATGGGCGCTGCACTTCGTTGCGGTCGTAATAACCCTCCCAGTGCCACATAGCGTCTACATTCCTGCTAAACTGGCGTGTCTCCGGCTTCCGCTAACTCATTAGCCTTCTGCGGATTCTGGCCGGTATTCCTCACGAACGAGGAAAAATTTTGCTGTTTGTTTGGCTTGAGGTATTGAGTGCATGTCCCTCGTAGAATGCAAAGAATGTGGCCACCGAAACTATGAAAAACTTTTTCAATGTCGAAAATGCGGTACGCTCACCCGTTTCGGCACCGAAAAACAAAAATTACGGCGTTTGGCTCTGGGCGTCGCGCTGATTGTCGGTGAACTAATGCTCTTGAATAATCCCGCTAAAGAAGAGCACTTTACGAAAGCAATCGAACTCGACCGCATACCCAGTTCATTTACAGTTGAGCACGATTTGGAGCTCTACGACTATCACGATTATTACTTATTCTCGGCCCTAAGCGTTGGCCGGGAAGGAAATAAGACGCTGCTCACGTTCGGATTTCTCTCGACGGTAATATAGGTCGGCGGATCAATTTATCGACAGCCTACTGATCTTGGGGCCTTTGCGTGACCGCGCACGGACAAACATGTCACCGCGGTCTCGCAAAGGCGTCGACTTCGCGCTCCGACCCGGTAGAGCATCACCAGCACGGTCAATAATACGATTAGCCTCAGAATCAGGCCGGACTGACGGAGTTCGGGTCTGGACCCCCAGTGTATCTGCCACGAGATTCGACGAATTCCTTGAAGTTCTGAAGATCATCCTCCAAGTTAGCCTTCACTATGCCGAGGACGTCGCCGATCTTTTCTTCCAGACTTTCGGGTTGGTATTCGATGTCCAAAGTCATCCGGGTACGCCCCATATTCAGAGGTTCGAACATAATTACGCCATGGGTATCGGCAGCTTCCGAATTTCGCCAGACGATGCGCCTTCCCGGCACGTGCTCGACAACCTCAGTAACCCACTCTATCGGCTTGCCGGCGATCACGCCGCGCCAATGTAGATGCGTGTCATCGATACGGCGGACTTCCTGGACGTTGTCCATAAACTCGGAAAATTCTTCGTACTGCAACCATTGGTGGTAAGCGACCTGTGCCAGCGCATCGATCTCGATGGACTTGTGCAGACTAGCCATGTCCGGTCTCCTCGGATTGAGTCGGCTGAATTCGATGTAACAACCCTGCTACGTTAAAGACACACGGCGATCCTGCCGAACCCGTGGACGTAAAGTTGGACCTAGCGAGTGCAAAGGCAGTTCATGCAGATTCTTATACGCCAATCCGATATCTCCTAGCACTACTTCGCCAGATTTTTGATTCAACCATCCGGTTGATCTGGTTATGGATACGCATTGGGAACAGGAACTAGCGGATTGACTGCTTTCCTTTTGGGATACGTTAGGACATGAATCCCGGCGGCACTGGCACCGGTTTATCTGCACGGTCTAATTGGCCCCGGGGAACGCCGACCTCGCGGCACTGCCCGCCTAAACCAACACATAACCGACCCTGGGTTCACCCTCGGAATTTACACCACCTTGATGGACTCAATCTCATTATCAAACCTCATCACTCATCATCACACGTTGCTGACCATGGTCACGCTCGGCTTTCTACAACACCTTCGGCAGAAATCTGTCACCGCCGGGGAAAAAATGCGCGACACCGCACACCGGCCCCAGCCTGCCGATGATGGTCCGGCGCCGGCTACTGATCTTCAGATGCCCTGACTGCCACCATTGCTTCCGGCATAAGCTCGCCAGATAACTGGCGAAGTAGTTTTAATAAGTTCTCGGGTATAAGAACTCTCTATTCTTGATATCGATAGGCAAAAAAAGACCCGCTGTAAACAGCAGGTCTCAAAGCGGTGAATTCTGTTTTTTTCAATTGAAACTCAACGATTCGGACTAACGCTCGCTTGGAGCTTGTCCTGGCTGCGGCTCGGCTGGGCTGCCGCCACCGGGGCCGCCGGGACTGGTTGGAGTTGTCTCGTTCTGACAGCCACCGAAGGCGAGCGAAAGCCAAACTAGGCCAACGGCAATCAGCTTTTTCATAAGCTTATCTCCTTTCAGATTGAGGATCGTGAAGCTCCATCCCTAAAAAGCGATGCATTGCCTCATCTAAAGTGACATCGGCAGCTTCACTAAGTTCTTGTATCCGATGTCGAAAGCAGCTCCGATCAGAGCATTTTCGTATTCATGAGGTGAAACGCTCGGGCAACTACCTTGACTAGCCGAGGTCATATTTACAATTGCGAAAGGGTCGTACAAGGTGAACATTTGTACGTGGGCTTCCGGAAATCCGGTTTGGTTTGCTGCTTTGCATATTCCTTCCCGTCTCTTTACGTCTTTTGCATTTTTGCCCTAAATGGACGCCCGAAATTTTCAAAATTGGCTCTTAACGCGGTGCCAAGCTCAAGTTCCGATCTGAGCTTAAATACAGCACAAGGAGAAAAACCATGGCAGAAAGAAGATCTGAATCCGCCCCCTCCCATTGGCTTGTGAATCGGCTAACGGAAAAGAGCACCTGGAGCGGTTTGAGCTTGGTTGTCATCTGTAGCTTGGTTCTTTTGGGGCTGCCAATCGTAAGAACTCTGGCATGGGTGGGACTGGCTTACGGCCTTTATTCGATGTTTTCGGCCGATTAGCTGCCCCGGAACGACTCACGTTGCGGGCTCGAGCGAAATTCTTCCAGCCATTGGCTCCGGATCGCGCATTTCGAAGGACTAAGCGAAAAGCGAAGTAGTTAAGCTTTTCCCTACTTCTTCGGCGTCCTGTAAGCAATTCTACTTAGTTGCGTCGCAGCGAATTCCGTAGGGTAATAGTCTCTGTCAACGTGAGCAAGCCGAGTGCAGCATACCGAGCAATCGGGTGTGATCAATTTTTCTTTTTTGTACCAGCGGAGGTTAGCAAGATGGCACAACAACCAGGACAAGGGCAGCCGGAACAACCTAAGAAAGATTATTTCTGGTTCTACATTGGCGGATTGATTATCGTCGTGATTGTTGGAGTTCTTTTGTTGAAAGGTCGAGAAATGTCTAGCGTGCCTTACGATGCTTATGAGGAGACCAAAAAAGAGGTTGAGCAACAAACAAAATAACTGTGGAGCAGTGCTGATCAAGGTATTCGAGGCAATCGGCGGACGCAGAAAACCCGGCTTCGACCGGGTTTTTTGTCTGCAATACATCTCGCGCGGTAGCATCCGGAAATGCGACAAAATTCCGCGCCGGTAACAATGCTTGCCAATTTGGGCGAAGCTTGAAACGACTATAGTGTAAGAAATTTGGGGAAGGAGTATGGACCGGTCAATTAATGAAAAACATCGATCTTCCCTGAACAGCATTTATCCGATCAACTGCGCTAATAGCGATACCTTTTATCCCTATACGTTCACACCCGAATGCTCAACTCGCTGCGATGGAGGTAAGTGTGACTGCATCGCCTGTCAGCAGCCACACGAATGCATCGCGTCGATAGTTTAGCTAACAATACATGGGCGTCACCGATAGACGGTCTCGTGTCAATGACACTGAGCAGCGACAAAAGAACAAGCCCCGTTGCCATTTAGGCGACGGGGCTTTGGGTAAGAGGTGCCTGGCGGTGACCTACTTTCGCACAGGGATCTGCACTATCATCGGCGCTGAGCGGTTTCACTTCCGAGGTCG
>Ga0268296_1040_pt1 | contig 114289 bp, 111 predicted proteins | sample MetYM1_FD_191345 | JGI IMG/M metagenome (GOLD analysis project Ga0268296, IMG submission 191345) | Soil microbial communities from Anza Borrego Desert, Southern California, United States - Methylocaldum Y-M1 | ecosystem: Environmental > Terrestrial > Soil > Desert | place: USA: California... | reverse complement strand
GGCATCGGCGTAGAAATCGAGCTGCGAAGCCGCCCAATCCAAGTAGCGCGTATCGCCGGTCAGGCGGAACAGTCGGGCGGCGTCCAGCACGCGATCGATGTTGTAGATCCGATTATGGGCGATCCAGGCGGCGCGCAGCTTTTCGTGGCCGGGCTCGTCGGGCGGTATCGGCTGATCGGGGGTCCAGCGGAGGAGAACGCCCGTGTTCGGATCGACGTAGTCGTGGATCCAGCCGGCGACCCAGTCCGCGCTCTCGCGGGGCGTGGTCATCCAGTGATCGATCCAGTCGGTTCGCTCCTGCAACCAAGCCGTCCAGCGCGGATCCTGTGCCACGCGCCGGCGGGCCGCGTCCCAGTACTCACGGGCGGCACGGGCCGGTGCATAGCCGCCTTCGCCGGCCTTCAGCGTGGTGAAAGCAGATTTGCTTTCCTCATTGCTAGGCAGCCCTGACGACGGCGGGGTTTCTCCGACGGCCATGGGATTGAAAAATACCCCCGCTAGCGCTAGAGCCAGCCTGCTCCATAATCGGAAATCTCTCATGCTTGAAGCACTCCCTTGATGGTCATGGATGAAAAAACTGTCGTGAATTGCCCGGGAAGTTAAGTTCGATTTCAGCCGTCTTAATGCATCGAAAACGGGTAATATAATGTATGCGGCGTGCCGGGATTGCCTTTGCCCGTACTGTTTTGCTATTTCGCGGGATACCGAGTCGTATATTCGGTATGTAGCGTACCATGAAAAGAAATAGCTTCGTTTTTATCATGGCTGATACGGTTCTTGTTATCTTTAAGAACTCTGTTTTCAAGTCGAAACATTTCTGTCGGGATTATTATTTTTGCCGGCCGATTTCGAATCGGAAAGGTTTCGACCTGTACCTCGAAAAATCGCGGCTTAAGGTATATCGAATGTGTTGTAGCTTTACTGAATCCGTTTCAGTCTATGCGTTGCCGGACCGGTAGCAATCGATGATGATTTTCGGTGTCGCACATTGCGAGAACTCTATATTCGGTTCTTACAATGCGCTTTATATTCGTCGTAGGACTTACTTTAAAGGGAAAGTCTTTTTTATATCGTGACTCAACCCACAAAACCGAAAGCGGACAGATTGTCTTGTAGATATACTTGGCGGACAGGACGAATTCTCGACGTTTTACAACTCGGTTTGGAAAATGAAGATAATCGATAACTGGCTGGCAAACGCGAGGCGGCTAGAGAGTTGCAATTGCGACGACAGGCCCGATTCAGGAGATATTTCGCTGGTGGTGATACATGGCATCAGTTTGCCTCCGGGCGAGTTTGGCGGCAACTGGATCGACTGTTTGTTTACCAATACCTTGGAACCGACTGCCCACCCTTATTTCGAGCGCATACACGGCTTTCGGGTATCGGCCCATGCGCTCATTCGCCGCGACGGCGAGATCGTTCAATACGTTCCGTTCCACCGGCGCGCTTGGCATGCCGGGATTTCGAACTATGAGGGGCGGGAGCGCTGCAATGATTTCTCGATCGGCATCGAGTTGGAAGGGGCCGACGATATTCCCTATACCGGCCGGCAATACGAGCACCTGGCCGATTTGCTCTCCGCCTTGCTAGCGAATTATCCGGGCTTGTCGCCGGACCGGATCGTCGGTCACAGCGACATCGCTCCGGGACGCAAAACCGATCCGGGCCCGAGTTTCGATTGGGAAAGGCTTTACCGCTTGCTGTCCGCAAGAGGTTTTCAGCCGACCGGAGGCAGAGGCATTCTCGTCTGAGGTGAAACCGTCGTAGGCGGGGATGAGGCGATAGCCGTTCCCGGTAAATGCGCCTTACTCCGGGAATGCTGGGCTTGTTCCGGTCTATGATCCAGCAGGTCGGAAATCTTTTGCATGCGAAGCCGATTGCCCGTCCGTTGTGTCGGGAAAGGATTCCCGACCTACTTGGCTATCGTTTGTAGGCCGGCAATCCCTTGCCGGCAAATAGGTCTACACCAGGCTGGCCGTCGACTGCCGCGGTCTCACGGAGTCGATCAGCAGCATCGCTACGCCTATGGTGATCGCGGAATCGGCCACGTTGAAGGCCGGCCAGTGCCATTCTCCATAAAACACGTCGAGAAAATCGATAACGTATCCGTAAATGATGCGATCGATGAGATTGCCCAGCGCGCCGCCCAGAACCAGCGCCCAGGCCGCGGCTTCCCAGCGTTGGCCCTTGCCGAGCCGGCTCAGCCAATAGCAGATAGCGCCGCTGGCGATGACGGCCAGGCCGATGAAGAACCACCGCTGCCATCCTCCGGCTTGGCTCAGAAAGCTGAACGCGGCGCCCTGGTTGCGTAGGTAAGTGAGCTGAAAAAAAGGCAGCAGGCCGACCGACTCGTAAAGTTCCATCGAGCGATCGACCAGTTGCTTGGTGAGCTGGTCCAGGCCGACGACCAGCGCGGAAAGCCAAAGCCAATTCAACATGAGATCAGGCGTAAAGACGGGTTTCGCCCTGTCCTGCCACGTTCTCCACGCAGCGGCCGCAAAGCTCGGGGTGGTCGGGGTGCTTGCCGACGTCCTCGCGGTGATGCCAGCAGCGTACGCATTTGGGTTTGTCGGAAGCCCGAACTTTCAGCTCCAGTCCCTCGATCCCCGTCGGAAGCGTGCCGCTGTCCCCTTCGGGCCGAAGGCTCGCATACGAAGTGATGAACAAGAATCGAAGCTCGCTTTCGATAGGCGCAAGCCGTTCGAGAATCGGTTGGCTGCCGTAAAGCTCGACTTCGGCATCCAGGGACGAGCCGATCTCGCCGCGCACCCGCAGTACTTCCAGTTCCTTGCTCACCGCCTCGCGGACTTTGAGCAGGAAATCCCAGAACTCGCGGTTGAACGGAGAGGATTCGTCCAGCGGGAACAGTCCCTCGTACCAGGTCTCCAGAAACACCGATTCGCTCCGCTTGCCGGGCAAATGACGCCAGATTTCATCGGCCGTGAAGCTCAGGACGGGCGCCAGCCAGCGGGTTAGTGCCTCGGCGATGTGGTACATCGCGGTTTGTGCGGATCGCCGCGGCAGGCTGTCCTCGCGGCAGGTGTACTGGCGGTCCTTCAGCACGTCGAGATAGAAGCTGCCCAGGTCGATGGAACAGAAGTTGTGGACCTTTTGATAGACCAGGTTGAACTGGTAGGTCTCGTAGGCTTCGACGATTTCCTGCTGGAGACGGAAAGCCCGGTCCACCGCCCAGCGGTCGAGCGCCAGCATCTTTTCGGGTTCGACCGAATGCCGCTCCGGGTCGAAGCCGCTCATGTTCGCGAGCAGATAGCGGGCGGTATTCCGCAGCCGCCGGTAAACGTCCGCCGTGCGTTTCAGAATCTCGTCGGAGACGCTCATCTCGGCCCGGTAGTCGGTTGCCGCGACCCAAAGCCTCAGGATATCCGCCCCGAGGTTCTGCATCACTTTCTGCGGAGCCACGACATTGCCCTTGGATTTCGACATTTTCTTGCCTTCCGCATCCACGGTGAAGCCGTGGGTCAGCACCTGCCGATACGGCGCGGCGTCGCGGATCGCCACGGAAGCGAGCAAGGACGATTGGAACCAGCCGCGATGCTGGTCCGAGCCTTCGAGGTACAGATCGGCCGGCGAATGCAGGTCCTCCCGCCGATCCAGCACGCAGAAGTGGCTGACGCCCGAATCGAACCAGACATCCAGCGTGTCGTTGATCTTCTGGTACTGCGCAGCCTCTTCGCCCAACAATTCCGCGGGGTCGAGATCGAACCACGCATCGATTCCGCGTTCCTCGACCCGTTGCGCGACAGCTTCGATCAAGTCCTCGATGCGGGGATGCAGAGCACCGGTCTCGCGGTGGACGAACAAGGCGATCGGCACGCCCCAGTTCCGCTGCCTGGAGACGCACCAGTCCGGCCGGTTCGCGACCATGCCTTCGATTCTCGCCTGCCCCCAGTCGGGTATCCATTCCACTTTCTTGATTTCTTCCAGGGCCTGGCGGCGAAGATCGTTCTTGTCCATGGCGATGAACCACTGGGGCGTCGCTCTGAAGATGACCGGCGTCTTGTGCCGCCAGCAGTGCGGATAGCTGTGCTCGATGCGCGCTTCGTGCAGCAGTGTGCCGCGTTCCTTGAGCACCTCGACCACATGGCCGTTGGCGTTCATGACGTGTTCGCCGGCGAACAGCGGCGTGCTCGGCAGGAACTTGCCGTCGTCCGCCACCGGATTTTCGACCGGCAGCCCATAGCGCTGACCGACGACGTAGTCTTCCTGGCCATGGCCGGGCGCCGTATGCACCGCGCCGGTACCGGCGTCGAGCGTCACGTGCTCGCCGAGAACGATCGGCACCTCGCGCGGGTAAAACGGATGTTGCAGCATCAACCCCTCGAGATCGGAGCCTTTGCAATACGCTACGACGCGGTAATCGTCGATGCCGCAACGCATCATGACATCTTTCATCAGGGCTTCGGCCACGACCAACCGCTCCATCGGTTCCCGGCATTGCACCACGGCGTAATCGAGATCCGGGTTGAGCGCCACGCCCTGGTTGGCCGGCAGGGTCCAGGGTGTCGTCGTCCAGATGACCACCGACAGCGGGCCTTCGCCCGGATGGCCCGGAACCGAGTGACAACGCTGGATCAGCGCGGTTTCGTCGAGAACCCTGAACCGCACGTCGATGGCGATCGAGCGCTTGTTTTCGTATTCGACCTCGGCTTCGGCCAGCGCGGAGCCGCAATCGGTGCACCAATGCACCGGCTTTGCCCCTTTCATCAGATGGCCGCGCGCGGAGATTCGGCCCAAAGCGCGCAGGATGTCGGCCTCAAAGCGAAAGTCCATGCTCAGGTACGGATTTTCCCAGTCGCCGAAAACGCCGAGCCGGACGAATTCGCGGCGCTGGATATCCACTTGCTCGGTCGCATAGGCGCGGCAGGCCTTGCGGAAATCGGAAGCGTTGACCTGCACGCCGGCTTTGCCGATCTTCTTCTCCACCATCAATTCGATGGGCAGGCCGTGGCAATCCCAGCCGGGCACATAGGGCGCGTCGAAACCGTTCAATCCCTTGCTCTTGACGATGATGTCCTTCAACACCTTGTTTACGGCATGGCCGATGTGGATTTCGCCGTTGGCGTAGGGGGGGCCGTCATGAAGAATGAACTTCGGGCGCCCACGGAACGTTTCGCGAATCTTCCGGTAAAGATCCATGCTGCGCCAGCGCTCGAGCTGCTCGGGCTCGCGCTGCGGCAGATTGGCCTTCATCGGAAAATCGGTGCTGGGTAAATTCAGTGTCGATTTGTAATCCGTGCTCATGATGCAGAGGATGGTGTTGAATTTGAGATGGCGAAATAGCCTCTTGCAGTCATGACGTCCCGTTCGATCTGGGCCTGCAGTTCGGCTAAGCCGTCGAAGCGCTTTTCGTCCCGGAGCTTGTGGCGAAAAACGATTTCCACCTGTTTTCCGTAAAGGTCTCCGGAGAAGTCCAGCAAATAGGTTTCGAGGAGCACCGTACGTCCTCCCGCGACAGTCGGGCGGATGCCTACGTTCGCGACCCCCGGCAGCGGATGTTCGCCTATTCCGGACATTGTAACGGCAAATACACCCTGTACAGGAGTGTTTTTCCGTCTCATCAAGATGTTGGCCGTGGGAAAGCCGAGCGTTCGGCCGCGCTTCGCCCCATGGATGACGCGTCCGCAGACTGAATAAGGACGTCCCAGGAGCCGCGCTGCGCGAGCTAAATCGCCTGCCGCGAGGGCTTTGCGGATCGAAGTGCTGCTGACGCGTCGTCCATCGACCAATACCGACGGCGTGTCGACCACTTCGAAGCCGAATTCTTTCCCGGCTTGCCGCAACAAGGCAAAGTTGCCGAGCCGGTTTCTGCCGAATCTGAAATCGTCTCCGATCACCAGATACTTGATGCGCAGTCCTTCGAGCAGGATGTCTTGAATGAAGCTTTCCGCCGGCAACATGGCGAGCTGCCGGTTGAAGCGCAGCAGCAGCACCTGATCGATCGGCAATTCAGCCAAGCGGGCCAGCTTTTCACGGAGCCGGGTCAAACGGGCCGGTGCTTCGTTCGGGAAAAAATATTCCCGTGGCTGCGGTTCGAACAGGACGACCACAACCGGCAAATCCAGCCTCCGTCCTGCTTCCGCCAGCCTTTCGATCACTTGGCGGTGACCAATATGGACGCCGTCGAAGTTGCCGATCGTGGCGACGCAGCCCCGTTCGGGAAGTTTCAGTTCGGCGAGTCCTCGAATCAAGCGCATGCGACGGTCCTCAGGTACCTTCCGGAACCAGCATGTGCCTGGGACGGAGCCCTGTCAGGGTAAGACACGACAGATAAGTCGCGAGGCCCAGCAGAATCCACAAAGCCAGATGCGAAATTCGGTCGGCGAGCGACCAGATCTGCCACGGATAAGCATTGGACGCATAGACCAGGATCGGGACCATCACGCCACTGGCGAGCGCTACACGCAGCAGGAAGATCGGCCATCCCGGTTCCGGTTTGTAAATCCGCTCCTTCAAAAGTTTGGCCAGGAGCAGTCCGGCGTTAAGGAGCGCCGCCAACGCCGTCGACAGAGCGAGACCCGCGTGACCCCAGCCGATCGGCGCGAGTTGAAAAATCAGAGCCAGGTTCAACGCGAGGTTGGCGATAATGGCGTAGACGCCATACCTGACCGGGGTGCGGAGATCCTGTCTCGAGCTGAAGCCCGGAACCAGCACCTTGATTGCGATGAAGCCCATCAATCCGATGGAGTAAGTCGTTAGGCTCCGGCTGGCCATCTCGGCGTCATGCGAAGAAAACCGATCGTACTGAAAAAGGGTGGAAATCATCGGTTCGGCGAGTAGCGCTAGGCCCAAGGTCGCCGGCAAGCCGATCAGGATAACCCAGCGGAGAGCCCAGTCCAGCGAACGGGAAAACCCGTCGCGATCACGGTTTGCATGATTTTTCGACAAATGAGGCAACATTACAGTGCCGATAGCGACGCCGAAAATGCCCAAAGGGAATTCCACCAGCCGATCGGAGTAGTAAAGCCAGGAGACGCTGCCGGACACTAAAAAGGAGGCAATCACCGTATCGACCAGGAGATTCACCTGGGTTACCGAAACCCCGAAAATCGCCGGTCCTATCATCTTGATGATGCGGCGAACGCCGGCATCGTGAAACCCAAGGCGGGGTTTCGGCAGCAAGCCCTCCCGGAGGAGCGCAGGCACTTGAAATGCGAGCTGGACGACGCCGGCGATCAGCACACCCCAGGCCAAGGCGGTAATCGGTTCGGACAGGTAAGGGGCGAACCAAATCGCCGCAGCGATCATCAGAAGATTCAGAAAGACCGGCGTGAAGGCCGGTATGGCGAAACGTCCCCAGGTGTTCAGAATGGCCCCGGCGAATGCCGTGAGGGAAATGAAGAAAAGATACGGCAAGGTGATGCGCAGCATCTCGACGCTGAGCTCGAATTGCTCCGCATTTCGATAGAAACCGGGCGCAAACAGCATGATCAAGACCGGCGCAGCGATAATGCCGGCGAAGGTGACAAGCAACAAGGCCAGCGACAGGCTGCCGGCCGTACGATCCAAGAAGGGCCTGAGCTGGGTCGGGTCGTGGCGCTCCTTGTAATCTGACAGAACCGGCACGAAGGCCTGCGAGAAGGCGCCTTCCGCAAAGAGGCGGCGCAGGAAGTTGGGAATTCTAAACGCGACGAAGAACGCGTCGGTGCCGGGATCGGCACCGAAATAACGGGCGATGACGACATCTCGAACGAACCCTAAAAGGCGGGAGACGAAGGTCATGCCGCCGACGGCCGCCGTGGATTTCAGTAGATGCTTGCTCAGAGCCTAAAACCAGTGCTTTCGTTGAAGAAAAGGCCGTAGTATAAGGAATTTGGGCGATCAAGGCACTGTTAGAGATACGCTGCGAAAAGCTATCCGAAAATGGCCTATAACCTGCGAAAATGTCTGGCCCGATAATTTTGTGAAAATTGCGCTCTTGACTCTTGAATTACTTGTGGCGAAAATAACGAATTCGCTTAAAACGATTAGGATTAGAGGTTTTCACCTTGGCTAATATTGCTTCAGCAAAAAAACGCGCCATACAATCGGAAAAACATCGCGCCCACAACGCGGCTCAGCGCAGCCGGTTGCGGACCTTCATCAAGAAGGTCATTCTGGCGGTAGAATCCGGCGACTTGGAGCAAGCGCAGGCCGCATTTCGCGCCGCAGTTCCCGTTATCGACTCGTCGGTTAACAAGGGCTTGATCCACAAGAACAAGGCCGCTCGCAGCAAGAGCCGTCTCAACGCCCGAGTCAAAGCGCTGGCTCTGAGCGCATCCGCCTAAGTTTCTGGCGGAAAGACGAGGCGGGCTGGCCCGCCTGCCTCTCTCAAGCCAGTACCAGATTATCGCGGTGAATCAGTTCCGGTTCATCGACATATCCAAGCAGGCATTCGATTTGCGAGCTCGGTTGTCGCATGATGACGCGCGTTTCGTCAGCGCCGTAATTCACCAGCCCGCGAGCCACCTCTTTTCCCTCCATATCCACGCAAGCGACTAGGTCGCCCCTGTGGAAGTCGCCGTCCACGGCGGTTACGCCGATGGGCAAGAGGCTTTTGCCGTCTTCTCTCAAGACGCGCGCAGCACCTTCATCCAAGTGCAACTTACCTTTGAGTTTGAGCTGTCCGGCCAGCCAACGCTTCCTGGCCAGCATTGGGGATACATCGGGAATCAGAAAGGTACCCAATTCCTCGCCCGCAACCACCCTTGCCATGACATTTTGCTCCCGCCCGCTGGCGATAACCGTTGCCGTCCCGGACCGGGAGGCCAGCCGAGCGGCGCGCAGTTTGGTGATCATGCCGCCCCGGCCGAGTCCGCTGCGGCTCTCGCCCACCATCTCGCCGAGGCGCGCATCATTGATGCTGGCCTGGTAGACGAGTTGGGCGGTGGGGTCCAGGGTCGGGTCGCGTTCGTAAAGTCCCTTTTGGTCGGTCAAAATGATCAAGAGATCCGCTTCCAGGAGATTCGCCACCAAGGCGGCGAGCGTGTCGTTGTCTCCGAAGCGGATTTCCTCGTTCGCTACCGTATCGTTTTCGTTGATGACCGGCACCACCCCCAGTTCGAGCAGGGTGAGTAGGGTGCTTCGGGCGTTAAGATAGCGCTGCCGATCCGATAGGTCGTCGTGGGTCAGCAGGATTTGCGCGGTATGAAGACCGTGCCCTTGAAAGAGGGATTCATAAGTCTGAATCAGGCCCATCTGTCCCACGGCGGCGGCCGCCTGGAGTTCGTGCAGGGAGCGTGGGCGGGTTTTCCAGCCCAGCCGGCACATGCCTTCGGCGACCGAGCCGGAAGAAACGAGAAGAATTTCTATATCTTGGTGGCGCAAGACGGCAATTTGAGCCACCCAATCGGTGATTGCGGGCATGTCCAGTCCGCGCCCGCCCCCGGTCAGCAAGGCACTGCCGATCTTGACGATGATGCGGCGGGCGTGGGCGAATTCAGTCCTGTTCTGCATCTTTTGTTTGGTCCTGCTCCAGGAACGCCATAACGCTGTAGACCAAGTCTTTGAGGCCGTCGCCTCGAACGGCGGAGACCCTAAAGACGGGGCCGGCCCATTCGAGACCTTCTATGATTTCGCGGCAGCGCTGTTGGGCTGCGTCGTCGGCCAGCCGATCGATCTTGTTCAATACCAGCCAGCGCGGCTTCTGGTCCAGGCCCTGGTCCCACTGTTGAAGCTCGGCGATCACTTTTTGTGCCGCCGTAATCGGGTCTTCCAGGCTTTCGTAGGGTTCGACATCCACTACGTGGAGCAGCAGCTTGGTACGGGCAAGATGCTTCAAGAACTGCACTCCCAGTCCCGCTCCATGCGATGCGCCCTCGACGAGGCCGGGAATATCGGCCATGACGAAGCTGCGCTGATCGTCGACGCGCACGACGCCAAGATTCGGATACAAGGTGGTGAAAGGGTAATCCGCAACCTTGGGACGTGCGGCGGACACGCTGCGAATCAAGCTGGATTTTCCGGCATTGGGCATGCCCAGCAAGCCGACGTCCGCGATGAGCTTCAGCTCCAGGCGCAGGGTGCGCCGTTCGCCCGGCGTTCCGCTGGTGGCCTTGCGCGGCGCGCGATTGACGCTGCTCTTGAATCGGGTATTGCCGAGGCCGTGAAAGCCGCCTTGGGCTACCAATAATTTTTCGCCTTCCTTGACCAGGTCGCCGAGCTTTTCGCCGGTTTCGGCGTCGAACACCTCGGTGCCGGTAGGTACGTGGACGATGCAGTCGGCGCCCGAATGACCGGTGCAGTTGCCGCCCGACCCGTTTTGTCCGCGTTCGGCGCGAAATCGCGAGTGAAAGCGGAAGTCGACCAGCGTGTTGAGATTGGTGGAGGCGACCAGAAAAACGCTGCCGCCGTCACCGCCGTCGCCCCCGTCGGGGCCGCCGAAAGGAACATATTTTTCGCGCCGAAAGCTGACGCAGCCGTTGCCGCCGTCGCCCGCTTCCACCCGAATTTCCGCTTCGTCAACAAACTTCATGGTAATGACAAAAAAGCCCCGTCACGGACGAGGCTTCTTCCTATTTAAAAGGGCGGCCCGTAAAGCCGCTTTGATCCTTAGGCTTCGCTTTGAACGATACTGACGTATTTGCGCTTGAGCGGGCCTTTCACCTTGAACTGGACCTGTCCGTCGGCCAATGCGAAAAGCGTATAGTCTCTTCCGCAGCCTACATTCTCACCGGCGTGGAATTTGGTGCCGCGCTGCCGCACGATAATGCTGCCCGCTTGCACGAACTGACCGCCGAAGCGTTTCACGCCGAGTCGTTTGGATTCTGAATCGCGGCCGTTGCGCGAGCTGCCGCCTGCTTTCTTGTGTGCCATCGTGATTCCTCGCTCTTCGATTAGGCAGAGATACCGGTGATCTGAATTTCGGTGTAATTCTGCCGGTGGCCCGCCTGCTTCATGTAATGCTTACGCCGGCGGAACTTGACGATTTTAATTTTCGGGTGCCGGCCATGAGCCTTGATGGTTGCGGTTACTTTGCCGCCATCAATGAAGGGTTTGCCTACTTTCAAGCCGGAATCCGTTTGAACCATTAGCACCTTGTCGAACTCGATTTGCTGGCCGGCTTCGGCGCTCAGGGTTTCGACCTTGACCACGTCGCCCTGTTTCACCCGATATTGCTTGCCGCCTGTTTGTATAACCGCGTACATTTTTGTTGGCTCCAACGCAGAAAATTCTTTTAAACACGGAATGATAACCGTGTATGCCTAAATCCGTCAACCAGCTGAGTTTTTTGCCTGCCGAGTTGCGAATCGCAACCGGCGTGACGCCGTCAGAGGGCGACGAGTATTTCGCCCTTGCCCAGTCCGCACATGTCTCCGGCATAGCGCCGTACCCGCTTGAGGGTGTCGGACATTTCGGAGAACCGGGTCTCCAATCCCTGGAAGCCTTTCAGAAGCAACGGTATGAAGCCGAGCGTATGGGTGCCGCAATCATTGAAGGTAGCCGGAATGGATGCCGGTGTCCGGGCAAGCAGCACGGTGCCCCGGTTCATGGCATAGCCGAGGTGTGCGCCGACTTCGCCGAGGACGGCGATGGTGCCGGCCGTCATGCGCGAACCCAGATAATTTCCGGCGTTGCCCTCGATAAGAATGGCGCCGCGCCGCAGATGGTCGCCCACGCGGTCGCCGACGTTTCCTTTGACGATGACCACGCCGCCGGCCATGCCCTTTTTATTGCCGGGAAGGGCTGCGCCGAGGAAATCTCCGGCGTTGCCGCGAATCAAAATTTCGCCTTTTTTCATTTCGCAAGCGGCGTAAGCGTCGACGTTGCCGCTTACGATGATGCGTCCGCCCTTGAGGTGCATGCCCAAATAACTGCCGGCATCGCCCTCGACGCGGATTTCCCCCTGGCTCATGCCCTTCCCGATATAGTCGAGCTTACGGCTGCCGCGGAAGATAAGGCGGTCGGAACCTTGCCCTTCGATCGAAAACAGTTCATCGGCACGTATTTGCCGGTTGCCGTATTGCAGCAATTCGGCGCCGATTTCACTCGCGGATTTGTCGGCGAGCCGATCCGGCGTCAATGGGGACACGTCGATCCGTTGTTCGAGTTCGGCCTTCAGGGTGAAGGTGAGCGCCGTCATGCCATGATCTCCTGAAGATGGAATAGGAAAGGACCCAATTTGCCGCCGTAATTGCCCGCGCTGATGCGGCGTATGCCGTTTTCGGCGCCCAGGCTGCAAGCCGCCTCGATGCCGACCCGCATGGCTTTCTTGATGTCGTCATCGGTCAAGCCGTCGATGACGATCTCCATGACCGATTCGATTTCGGGGCTCAAATCCGTCCTGGATTGACCTTTGAGCGTGGGGCAGAACGCGTCGTTGGTCGACGCCGACAATGCCTTGTACTTGGAGCCGACCTTCGAGCCCGAGCGCACCACGCCGCCGGGGAAAGGCATGATGACGTTCGGGATCTTTTTCATGGCTTCGATGGCGGCCTCGCAAGCGGCCAAGGCCTGCGGCTGGCTTTCCGCCAGGATCAGGAAGTTGCCGCCGCCTACGGCCTTGACGGTGCAGGTGGTATCTTCGCAGAGGAACTCGCCGTCCATGACCGGGACGCGCCAATACCGTTTGCCGTTGATGCGCTTGGAGATCTGGAATCCGTCCCCGAAGAAGCGGAGGTTCTTGCCCAAGGGAATCTTGTCGCCTTCGTGAATGCCGGCGAACAGTGCCGAGGTGGGCGAGGTCAGCACGCACTGGCCTGCGCGGGTTTCCACTTGCTTGGCCAAGGTTTTGCCGCCCATGGCGAAAATCAGCGCGGAGATGCCCGGTCGTCCGTCCGGCGTTTCACTCGGATCGAGTTCTCGCTCTATGCCTGCTTCGCAGCCACACGCGATTACCGAAGTGGCGAAGCCTGTCATGGCCTGAGCCGCATGATAAGCCCATTTGAGATTTTGAGCGGTGATGATGACCCGTGTGGCCCTCATCGGAAAGGCTTCGGCGAAAGTCGCATCGATCTGGACGCCGTTAATGTTCATGCAGTTCCTCACGGCTCTTTTGTTTTATTTGCAGAATTCGGGTGCTTTGCGTCTCAACGGGGGAGAATGCTCGCGCCATTCTTGTTAGGCCTGACCTTGGCAGGGATGAACGAGAATCTTGCTGCGTCCATCGTTCTCGATTTCCCAGTCGCGGATGATGAAGTTGTCCATCTTCATGGTGTGGTAGCGATCGAAATAGTCCCGCAGTCGCCCTTCGATACCCGCGCGCTCGAACTCCGGCTTGACGGTGTGCACATTGCCCCAGACGACTTTGACCACTTCGCCGTTGCGGACGACCAGTTCACCGTCCTTGAAGACATAATCGGGCTTGGTGAACATCGCCTCCTTGTCCTCCTGTTCGGTGTATACGGTAATGTCCCCGGCGGCTCCCGCGCCCAAGTGGCCGCGGTCGCTGAGGCCGAGAAGCCTGGCGGCTCCGGCGCGGGTCATGATCGCGATCTCGTACAAACTGTACTCGCGGTCGATGGAGCCGAGCGTGCTCAGTGCAGCGGCATCGGCGTTGATGGTCGAGAGCATGTCGTTGCGGAAGCTCTTGTCCATCAGCAGCCGGATCAAATGGGGATAGGTGGTGAATGGCGCACCGTTGGGGTGATCGGTGGTGAGGAAAATGCGCCAGGGATCGTCCACCAGCAGGAAGATTTCGAGCCCGATACACCATTGCAGGGCATTGACGAAATTCTGGTCCCTGTACTTGAATGGTACCACCCCGCAGCCGGCGTCGCATTCGATGTCCATGCACACCCATTTGTTCGGATGGGCATGATGGGAATTGACGAACTGGCGCATGGAGTCGCCCGACGCGGTGACGGTCTGGCCGAACAGAATTTGCCCTACATCCGCCGTGATGTTGCGGTTCTTGTTGATGGCCTCCGCGATCTGTGCCGCGCCCGAAGAAAACTTGCGGTCGCCCTCGGTGCCATAACTATGGAACTGGATATGAGTTAGATGCATCGGCAAGCCTTCGATGCCGGTGATCGTGTTCAGCGTCGTTTCCAGATTGCCCGGCACCCCTAGATTGCAGCCGTGCACGTGCAGAGGGTGAGGTACGCCCAATTCGTGTACCGCCCTGGCCAGTTTCTGCAAAACCTGGCGCGGCGTGACGCCGTAATAGCTATGCTGATCGTCCAGATCCAGCTTACGCTGGTTGAATTTGAACGCGCTGATTCCGCCGGGATTGACCACCTTGATGCCGATGCATTGGCTGGAGTGCAGAGTCCAGGCCACGTAATCGTTGATGACCTGCTGGTCGGCGCCGGACGAGAGTAGGCGCAGATAGAAATCATCGCTGCCGAGCATGGCATAGCCGCCTACGTCCATCAGCGGTACGTCGGCCATTTCCATGTGCGCTTGGCGGGCGTTGATGGGGAGCACCGCCGGTTCGAAGCCGGCGGTATAGCCCATTTCCGCATAGCGATAACCGGTGGTCAGCGTGGAGGGCGCGGCATGGCCGCAGCCGGCGCGTTTTAATCCCGAACGGGGCGATGGATCGGCGCGGTGATCCTCCGGCAGGAGGTTGCGGGCGATCGTCACTTTGCCGCCGCCGATATGCGTGTGCATGTCGATGGCTCCGGCCATGATCACTTTGCCGCGGCAATCGTATTCCTGATCGGGCGCCATGCCTTGAATATCGGAGTGAGGAACGATCCGGCCGTCGCGGATGTAAATGTCCAGCACCTGGCCATCGATGTTGTGCGCGGGATCGTAGACAGTGCCGCCCGTGAGTTTAATCAGCATGAAACAAGCTCTCCTGTGGATCGTTACCGCAAGGTGATACCGCTGGTCCGGTTATATCCGGAATCCGACCCAGTCCGGGCGGTCGCACCTCGGGGTCGTCGTCAGAAACACCAATCTCAGCGGATCGGTCTTGCCGCCGCAGTCGTCATGCAATGACGCTGGAGATCGATGGGTGGGATGAAAAGGCGGTACTGGCATCGAACTGATGTAAATGTCTTTATGGAGCCATTCCTAGCCGGAAGAGGCTAAATATGTCCAAGTCCCAGCAAAGCATTCGCCACTTCTCATCGTTGGACCCGCGTATTCACAAAGTTATGCAAAAACACGCGGTCCCAGGATTTTCTGGAAGGGACGGCCAATAAACTCGAATCAATCTGACACAATGCCTCTTCCGTAGGCTTGGTATAGCCCGGAAGAATAAGCAACCCGGTTTAACTTTTCAACTCGACGGCATCGGTTCGGACGGAAAAGGGTATCGCCAGAGTATGGGGCGGGGTGCAAACAGCGGTTTGAACGGGCTGATTCTGTGCCTGTCCTCCCGGTTTGCTCTGGAATGCGGCGGGGCAAGCCGGGAGGGAATAGGAACTATCGGAGACTGTTGCTACGTGGTAGAGCCGAGTGCTTGCTCGATCGCTCGAAGCACGTCGGATGCTTTGAACAGCTCGGACTTGCGGAGTTGGTACAGCGGCATGGCGACGACATTGTCGCAACGGTACATGTGGCCGGCAAAGTCGATGCCGGGCACGCCCACGGGAATGAACACGTCGGGTTCGGATTCGAAGCGCATTCCCGAGCGGCCGATCACGACCGTGGGTACGTCACTCGCCGGGGGCGGCGTCGAGCTCAGGCTCGAAATCCAGAACAGGGCATCCGCTTCGCTGTTCGCGAGGAGTCGTGCCGCGCCGTTGTGGTAGGGGTCGTATTCGGGGTAACCGCGGGCATAGCTGACGCGCGTAGGATAACCGCTGATCCATGCGCACACCTGGCTCGCGGTGCGATCGCCGTCCTGTCCGCCCAGTGGCAATACGGCGGCGCGGGTGTCTTTATTCAGCGTCGCCACCATCTGGCACAGCTGCTGTACGGTCAGTTCGGCGTTAGGAAAGGCGAGTTGTCCCGCGGCCCAGGTCACGACGCTGTAATGGGCTTGGCGCAGCCGATCCACGACCGATTGAAGTTCCGCGACGGGGATGCCGGCGACCTGTTCCGCTTGAAGTTTCGCGCCCTTGGCCAGAGCCGAAAGCGCCGCCGCCACATCCGGCAGGCTCTCCTGGGCACAGGGGATGACCTTCGGCGGGCGGCCGTCGGGGGCGGTGGCCGCCTGGCCGGTCGGGGCGCGGCCGATGAAGATGATTTCGCGCTTGCCGGTGTCACCGTTGAACAGCGTTTCCTTGTTCCAGATGAATCGTTCGAAGAAGCGCGGAAAATTGAGTTCGATATCGGTACCGAACGAGACCAGAACCTCCACCCGATTCTTGAGTTCGCCCAAGGTCGTCGCCATCCAGCCGGAATCGGCCAGCACCAAGAGGTTGCGCAAGCCGCCTTCGGCACGCATTTGATCGAACACGCCTCGGCAACGGTCGATCAGGGAAAGCGCCGCGCGGGTTTCGTCGACATCGGTGCCGAAGCCGCTGAATACCGGGAGGCGAGCGCTTTTCAATATTTCCGAGGCGCGCGCGACGGCCTGGTCCAGCGTAGCCGGCTTTCCGGCGATGCGCGGAACGGTATCGGCGATCGCTTGCTCGAAGCCGGGAATCGTTACGGCGTCACCGTTCTCGAGGATTCTGACCCGCTGGCCCTCGACTTCGATTTTCAGGTCGTCCGAGGCTATGCCGCAAAACGGGCTGGGAACGTTTTCGAAAACGTGGGGTTGGGTGCTTTCGGTCATGCCATTTCTCTCAAGAGATATCAAGACGTCGGGTGGCGTAGCCGCCGAAGAGGTAAAGGATCATATGCGGACAGGCGCAGGTGTTGCACCAAATCGCGCAAGAATAGGTCTTTCGGCCTCAACTTTCAACTTCGGGCCAGCTAATACTTGGGCCCCGTAATCGTCTGCTATTTTCGGCGGCACGAGCCGTAATCGATCGGAAAGGTTTGGGTGGGATCAGTGATGGGTTTGGTGAGCCCCAGATCAGCCAGGACATCGGGTTGGCTCAGTCTGGACTTTGCTGCCGCCTGCTCAGATAGCACACGGTGAGTCGGCATTTCATAGGCAAAAGCCGGCGCGCCCAAGACAGCCGCCGACACAACTCCAAACAACTTGGAAGTTAGTCTGCTCATTGCAGGTACTCCCGGAAGAATTCCCTGGCGGAACCACAATTTTCAAAGCTGAAGTAGTTTTCCATGGCCTGTAGGGAAGGAAGATTGGTGTTATGCATACCCAAGCTATCGAGACGTTCTCGTTCCTTGATCAACGCGGCATTTTTTTCCTTGGGCAGGGAATTCCACTACCCATATATTGCATTGGGTCATGAATATATTTCCCGTAATCCTCCAAAGTGCCCTTGAACTTTTCCAGCTTGATGACCTTGCCGTCCCAGTCGGAATAGCGCACGGGGATGTCATTCTCGGGCCGGAGCCGTTCCGGCTGCCGACTATTGACCAAGACGCGAATCCGATAGCCACCCTTGAAGAATTGCAGCGCTGGATCCTCGTTTCCCAGTCTCGTGCCATACGGCAAGTGGCTGGGAACCGCTTTCGGTCCCCAGCCGGGGATATGGAACTGACCTTGCTCGTCCGTGACCGCTTCTATTATTTCCAACTCTCCGGTACCTCGCCACGCAGGGTCGTACAGTACCCAGTCCGCCACCACGTTGACACCTTCCAGCGGCTCCTGGGTATCGGCGTCAACTACGGTCGCGGTAATCGGCTTGGCCGAATAGGTCTTGGCGCAGGCCGGCAACGATAGTGCGGTGAGAAGAAGATATAAGTACAAAATGATGCGGGGTAGTTCCATGGACGCTCCTTCACACGGAAGCGGGCTGCCGGATGCCGCCCGACGTCTGAAACAGCTTGCCCCAGTTGTCCTCCCGGTCCGGCAACGGCGGCGAGGTGAGCGCCTGGTAGAAGTACTCGCGCGCGAATTTACAAAGGGGTCTGCCCCCTTTATCTTTTTGGCCCCGTTTTCCGTGCGCGAGCCGCTCCAAGCTCTTCAGATAATTTTGATAATCGGCAACGTATTGGTTGGGCTGGGTGTTCTTGAGGGTTTGCAGGGCATTCTGGATTGTATACAGGGCTTTCCGCTTCGCCTCGAACTCTTTCTCGACCTGCTTTTCTCGGCAAAATGCTTTTCCGGATTTGCGATTTTCACGTCCGGCAGCGTCGTGGAATAGCGGGAGTAGCGCGAGCACCAGGGTAATCAGGGGCGGCTCGAGTCCGGGTTTCATGAATGGGATCCCGCATGGATCAATAATTTACCCGCGCAGGCACGGGATCGAGCGGGTTTATTAGCGGTGGGGGTTCGGAGAGGTTAGTGTCGCTTAATGTTTCGTATATAGCCTGAGCGCCATAGATTCCCCGTTTCTCGCGGTACGGGGTGGAATCCATAGTATTGGTTTCCGGATCGAGTTGGTTGATTGTCGCAGTGTATGTATACGTATGAAGAGAGGGTTCTGAACTGAGATCCGGAGTGGACCCTGCCGGATACCCTTCCGGAAAGATTTTCATCCAATAGGCGGAAAAAGACCCCGGGTCGGTCAGCACCGCGAGCCGTCCATACCGGCTCACCAGAACGCCTTCGATCGCTGCCGTCGCGGCATACGTCTCAACCGGGTTGGCGGGATCGAAATTCGTCGGGGGTACAAAACGAAAGTAAGCGGAGAATCGATACCGGTACTTGCAGGTATCATAATCGACCTTGAGGATCTGGTCACAATAGTACTGCTTGAAAGGGTATAATCCAAAAGGCAACCCTCCCCATAAATATTGCTCCATGGTATTGTAACTGCCGATTTGGAAGTCGGGTTCGGCGATGTCCTTGGTGGCGACCGCCACCGCGTCTTCCTCCTGCCCTAACGGGCCGCGATAGACGACTTGCAGGTAGAGGTCCGTGGCGTTGATGGGGATGGGAGTCGGGAAGAGGAACGTAACCGGCTGCGCGTCGGCATTGATGCCGGCGGGCACGTCGGTCTCCTCCGAGACGACGATGTCTTCGTTCTCCGAGCGGCACTGTTTCCAGTCGTTAATCCTGGCATTATTTTCATCCTCGGCGCCGTATTCCCCCGACAGGTCCGGCTGATAGCAGCTGTTGCGGTGAAACTTGGCCACGGCCCGAAGCTTGCCCGGCGCTCCCATGGGTTCCACTCCAGTGACGGCGGGCGTGACGTTTCTCAACTTAAGCTTGATCTTGCGGAAGCCGTCCGTGTTCTTCGCTTTCTCGACCGAGTGATCCACGACGCCGTAGACGCCCTCGTCGGGCAGGGAGATTTCCATCTTGCCGCGGAAGAAGTAATTGATGAGGCCGGCGGAGTAGGCGACAGCGCGGGGAATCAGAAACTCGTGGGCCGCGTCGAAGTTGAAACGGTTTAGCGTGAAGATAGGGGCCTCTCCGTGCTTTTCCAGATCTTGGTCGAACAGCGAATAGCTCGCTGCCCGCGGATTGTCCCGAGTTTCGCTTGGTCGCAGGCTGTCGGTGACGGTGTTTGCAAAGAACGTAATCTTGCCCGAGAGGTCGGGAGGGCAAGGGGGCCGTCCGGTCGCCTCAGCCTCCGCGCAGACGTCCGCGATGTCGAGTAGCGGACTCTTCACCAGGGAATAGAGAGTCGGCGAAGGAAGTGCCGGTGAACTGAAAAGGGTCCCGGCGGAAAAAAATCCCCGGTTGGTGTATTCGGCGATGCCGTTTCCCCCGGTGCCATTTCCTGCGGTAGTCGTCCAGAACTGGCGCGGCGTGGTGAAATTGCCGGTATCGTCGGCGGAATATACCGGAGCATAAGTGGTGAACCACATATTGGCCGGGGGATTTCTCAGCGTCCACTTCTCGTAGAGGCTTGGATTCCACAGGCCCAGGAAATAGCCGGGAAATGCGCAAATCAGTCCATCGCAATGCGGTTCGTTGCGCACATGCTGGGGTTGGGCCATGTCCTGTAAATGGTGGATAACGTGCCCCAGCGTCTGGAAGGTCAAGCCCCAGTTCTTGTCCCGCTCCGCCTTGTCAGGCTTGGTCAGCGCGTCATAAAAATACTGCCGCCCTTTCTTGTAAGAAAACGGCTGGTCCGTGCTGAAATCCTGGATATCCTCCAACGCCCAATTCGGAGAGGGCGCACCCGGCATCCAGCCGTCCACCGTCAAGCCTTGCCCATTTACTGGATTAAAAAAGTGATAGAGCGCCTGGATATCGCGGCGATTGTCTTCGAAGGCGGCGCCATGCTGTATCAGTGCGCTAATGGTCATCAGGTTGCTAACGCCAAAGCCTAACAACGTGTCTGAATTAGGGAATTTTTGGCTCTCATCGTAGAGGTCTACGCCTTTCAGCCCAAGCTGTTTTAGCGTCGAAAGTTTGCTTAGAATTGAATCTTGTGCTGCATAAGCTGCCATTGTCGTATGCGTCCCTACTTCGTATCCACAGGCCGGAATCACCCATGCCAATATAGCGGCTATAAATATGAAGAACGATTTTATTGTCATTTGGCATACTCCTTGAAAAACTCATCCGCCGATCCGCATCTTCCTTTATATTGATCAAGGAGACCAATTGACCAAACTTCAATATCGGCCTGTGGATCAATTGCCTTGAGGCGTTTTTTTTCAGCATCCATGGCCAAGATCATGAGCGGTATTTTTTTCCACTCGCAATCTTCCACAATATCTACCAAATATGAATACAATCCACCGTAGAAAATCTTGATCATTGTGTGAGTAACAACGGGATCCGCTTTCGCTAACTTTATAGTTCGCCCGCTCACCCACGATTTGCGATGAATGCCTGGCGTTTTCGTCCCAGCCCCTGGATAGTTGTTTGTGATCATCTTCCACTCGTAGCCCGGCTTGAAGATGATGATTCGAGGGTCTTGATCGCGCAGTTCGTACAGCATCGGATTGAGCTTAGTGAAGCCTTCGAAGTGGAAGCGGCCGGCCTGGTCCGTGACGGTTTCCTTTACTTCGAGCTGGCCTCTATCACGCTCACCATCGAGGCTGCCGACCACCAATTGCCAGTTCGCTACCACGTTCGCGCCTTCCAGTGGCTGATTCGTCTCGGCATCCACCACCCGCGCCTCGATCGGGTCGGCGATGTAGAAAGGCGCGCCGCAGCCCAGCAAAGAAATCAGCACGAACGCCAGTAACAGGAATCGGAACTTGCTCATTTTGCTATCTCATTCATCGAGGAAATCTTGCCCGTAGGGGCAGCAAGCCCAAGTTTCATAAAGTCCCATCCAGGATATGTAGGCCATTAGTGTGCCGGTTCGAAAAAAATTCGCCATTTGAGCTCCATTTCTCATACCCCCCAAAAATCCTTTTACCGACCCGCATCCTTGCTCGGCATAGTATTTTTCGTCTGAAAGCAGCCTGTCATATAATTCCAAAGGTAATCCCCAATATGGGACGGTAATATTTGCAGCCTTAAAAATTTCGTTTTGCTTGTAGGTGGCTAAAATCATCAACGGAATTTTTTTCCATTTGCAGTGGTCACGAGGAAGCTCTACGGGATTAAGAATTGCGACTACTTCCAAGAAGCCATTTAGATGGATAAGATCTCCCGCATACTGCTCAAGATTCCATTTAAACCACGTAAATCTCCGCATCTCGATGGTCTTACCGTTCCAGTCGGATGTCCTGACGGAAGGCCCTTTGCCGCGCATTTGCTCAGCTGTCTTGCGGTTATAGAGGGCCAGATACTTATAGCTGCTTTTGAACAACAGCAATTGCGGGTCCATATCTTTCAACCGGGCATTCTGGTACTCCAACGGATATCCGCTCGGTATCGCCTTCGGCCCCCAGGCCGGGAAACTGAATTGCCCGGCACTGTCCGTGACGGTTTCCATCACCATCATCTGTCCCAGGTTGGTGCCGCCTTCAAGGCCGCCTTCCAGTTGCCAGTTCGCCACCACGTTCACGCCTTCTAGTGGCTGTTTCGTTTCGGCGTCGACCACCCGCGCCTGAATGGGCTCCGCCGAGTATTTCGTTGCGCAGGCCTGCAGGGGCAACAGCAGCGCAGTCAAGATGGGAAGCACGAAATTTTTCATGGCGAGTCCTCACATGGAATCCAAACGCCATCCTCTCCCCGTAGGAAATGGCAGAACGGTGAGCGGCGCGCCATCCGGAAAAAGCGTTGATTTATGAGCCGGATCGAAAAAGTGGTTCGTACTGCGTGTGCTCGGCACGTCCTCGAACTGGGCGCCGCAGGCGATGAGCGTCTTTATAAAATAAGATTTGCCGTGCTCACATTCCATGATGAACTCCTTCGAGTCCTCGCCTTGGGTCGCAGGGAATTTCTTAGTGGAATCAAGCCCAAGATTCCGTAGTACGGACTGGTCGGCCAGCATGGATTTATCGGATGCTGCGCTCGACAATTCGCCGTGGGTCGGAATCTCATATGCATGTACCTGCCAAGCGTTCACCAGCGCCGCCAAGGCCAAAGCGGGTATCGTCTGCCGTTTCATTTCAGATATTCCGAGAAAATTTTTTCCAAGGACCCACATTCGTTCTCATGACGGCTTGAGAAATCCCGGTAATTAACGATGCTGTTGCGTACGCCGAGCGCATTCAGCCTGTCCGCTTCCCGGAAGATCGCCATCAGCCACTGCCTGAACTTCACCCATTTGCAGTCCTGGAAATGAAAACCGGAAGCGGATTCGACCATGTTCGCGTAGTCTTGTTGGCTGCCCTTGAACTTCTCCAGCCAGATGAGCTTGCCGTCCCAGTCGGAATAGCGCACGGGAATGTCGTTCCTGGGCAGGAGCCGTTCCGGCTGCCGACGACTGTTGTCTAGGGCGCGAACCCGATAGCCGCTCTTAAAAAAGTAAAGCCCTGGGTCTATATTTCCGAGCCTCGTGCCGTGCGGCAAATGACTGGGAACCGCTTTCGGTCCCCAGCCGGGAATATGGAACTGCCCATTTTTATCGGTCACCGCCTCGGCGACTTCCAGGGAGCCATCACTCCGCCAAGTGGGATAGTGCAGTATCCACTCCGCCACCACATTGACGCCTTCGAGCGGTTTCCAAGTCTCGGCGTCGACCACGGTTGCGGTAATCGGCTTGGCCGAATAGGTCTTGGCACAGGCTGGCAGCGATAGTGTGGCGAGAACAATAAGCAAGCGATAGGCAATGGGAATGGTTTTCATAAGGCTTCGCCTCACATGGAATCCAGGCGCCAGATCCCGTTGGGATCTTGCAGAAAATAGATTAGGAATACGTGGTTGACGCCATTGATCGGGCGGCCAATGGCATACTCGGCCATGCCTTCGGCATAGCTTCCGAACTGAGGCTCGGTATAGCTGCCGATGATTTCGGCCATATGCGGCATAAGCACATCAAACACCGGTCCGTACTTCGCTCGCGCCGGAGGACTCAGATAGTTCAGCGCCGTTATCTTGTCCCCGGCGATCAGGGCGCTGTTCATGCCGGTCCACAGGGACTGGAACATTTGATCCATTTGCTCCGGATCCTGCACCACGATTGGGAAGCTCTGGGTGAAGACCGAACCATCCTCCAATGTCACTTTGACGGCCGTCCGATAGGTCCACGGCGTCGAATATGTAAGGTTGAAGTTCACGCTCGCGGTGAAATCGATGGTGCCGTTTCCATCCCAATCGACCTCCACCTTCTGCACCGGGCTCGCCGTATTGTTCGTCACGCTGAAATCCACCTTGAGCGGCGACAGGCCGCTCTGCGGCTCGGCATGTATCAGTACGCCCGGCGCCGGTGCGCCGGCGACCGAGATCGACTGGCTGACCGTCTGTCCGTCGAGCGTCGTTAACGTCGCGGTGAGGGTTTGAGTCTCCGTGGCAATCGGCACGTCATAGGCGTAGAAATCACCGTCCACAAGGGTGGCTACTACGCCATTGACGCTGATGCCGGAATGGAGGGGCGCGAGGAATCGGCCGCTCACCGTCACGTGATCTCCCGCAACAGTGGCGCCGTCGGCGGGGCTCATGATAGTGAGCCCGAGCGCATTCACCAGTATGCTCACCGGTGCCGAGGTCGTGCTTGCGCCCAGGTTGTCGGTGGCCACGGCGGTAAGGGTATAGCTGCCCGCAACGACATTGGTCCAGTTGAACGTGTAAGGTGCACTGGTGGCTGTGCTTAGGATCGTCGTACCCTGGTAGAAGTCGACCTTGGCGATGTTGCCGTCAACATCGGCGGCGCTGGCGTTGAGAGTGATCGTCGCCGGTGCCTGGAAGCTGGCGCCCGCCGCGGGGCTGGTGAGGCTCACCGTGGGCGGGGTGTTGGGCGGTGGGGCGGCTACCGTGATGCTTGCCGCCGCGGAAGTAGCCGTCGCGCCGAGGTTGTCCGTGGCTTTTGCTGTCAGGGAGTAGCTCCCGGCAGGCACATCGGACCAAGTGTAGGCATAGGGTGCAGTGGTGACCGTGGCAAGCCAGGTCGAGCCGCTGAAAAACTCGACCTGTGCAATGCCGCCGTCGGAGTCGGCGGCGTTGGCTGCGAGATTAATCGTGGCTGGTGCGGTGAAACTCGCGCCGTTGGCTGGGGAAGCGAGGCTTACGGTAGGCGGCGCGCTGGCGCTGACGGTAATGGACACGACCGCCGATACGGTCAGCGCCCCGCGGTTATCGGTAGCGCGGGCCGACAATGCATATTGCCCGGCCGATTTGGCGCCGCTCCAGATGGCAGAGTAAGGTGGCGCGGTGTCGGTGCCGATGAGCGTTGTACCACGGTAGAACTCGACCTTGGCGATGCTGCCGTCGCTGTCCTGGGCTTCCGCCGAGACGGCGATTGGTTCGGTGGTCCCGAAAACCGCGCCATTCGCCGGGGCAGTGAGGTATACCGATGGCGGCTGATTGGCCGGGGCAATGGTGAGGATGACCGATTCGGAGGTCGCGACCGCGCCGCGGTTGTCTATGGCACGGGCAGTGAGGGTATAAGTGCCGGCGGACATGCCGGCCCAATGAAACCAGTAGGCGTTGCCGGCCTCGAGATAAGATGAGGGGTTGTCGACCGAGCCCACGAGGACGTCATCCGCATAGTAGTCGACCCGGACCACGTGGCCGTCGGGGTCTACGGCGTCGGCGTTCAGGTCGAGGCCGGTCGAGGTGTCGAATGCGCCGCAGTTGGCCGGCGCGGTAAGCGCCACTAGTGGCGGCCGGTTGACAGTGATGACGACCGGCTCGGAGATAGCGGAAGCACCCAGGTTATCGGTGGCTATGGCACTAAGCGTATAGTTGGCTGCGGGTACATTGGACCACGTATATGTATAGGGCGTGCCGGTAGCCGTGCCGATCAGCATCGTACCTTGATAGAAGTCGACTTTGGCGATGCTGCCGTCGGCATCGGCGGCGCTGGCGCTGAGGTCGATAGTGGCCGGTTCAGTGAAAGTCTCGCCGGTGGCTGGAGTGGTGAGGTTCGCCGTGGGCGGGAGATTGGGCGGCGCGGCAGTTACCGTGATGCTCACCGCCGCGGAGGTCGTCGAGGCGCCGCGTGAATCGGTGGCCTTGGCGGTGAGCGAATAGCTTCCCGCCGGCGCGTTGGACCAGGTCACGGTATAAGGGATGGCCGTGGCCGTGCCGATCAGGGTGGTACCGCCGCGGTAGAACTCCACCTTGGCAATGCTGCCGTCGGTGTCGGTGGCGATGGCCGACAGTGTGATCGTGGCCGGGGCAGTGAAGCTCGCGCTATTGAGCGGTGCGGTGAGGCTGACAGTGGGGGCGATGTTTTTGCCGGCGACCGCCGTCAGGGGCACCGCAGCGGCGAGCCAGAACACCATACGATAGATGAGGCGAGACATGGTTTCTCCCGTTCCTGTTCAATCGCTTCAGTTGCAGACGAGGCCCGTATTGACGACCAGGTGAAGCAAGGCCGAGTCTGCGGTGATCGGGTTGCTGCGGAACACGGCGGTGAGCCGGTGGATCCCGGCCGACAGCGTCGTCGTGAGAGTCGCGGAGCCGCCGTTCAGAGGGGCGCTACCCAATTGCGACGAACCGTCCATGAAGATCACACTGCCGGTCAGGTTCGGGTCGGAAACAGTCGCGGTCAGGGTCGTCGGTGTTCGCGAACTTGCCGGGTTCGCCGATGAGCTGAGAGTCATCCCAACCGAGGACGCACTGAGCTTGAACACGACCGCATCCTGACCACCTTTGTTCGCCGTTTGAAAAGCGCCGGTAGTCGTCTCAAAACCGCCAGCGTCTTCCGTCGCTACGTAGGCGTTGCCAGTGCTGTCGACGGCAATCGCGTTACCGGCTCCGGAGGGCAGGCCGTCATCCACATCGCCTCCCGGTGTGGGGCCGGTTCTGACGAACGCGGAGTAAAGAAGGACATTCCCGGCCAAGCCGATTTTCGATACGAAAAGAGAATCTTCACTGTCCTGTTGTTTGCCGGGCTGAAGCGAATCGATCAGCGGAAATGTGTACGTGCTGGCAAGTCCCGTCACATACGCATGCCCCACATCATCAATGGCTATGCCATAGGCGACGTCTCCGCGTATCTGGAAGGCGTTGAATACCGAATAGCAATAGCGGGTACAGATTTCGCCCCCGAGAAACGACGCATAGGCGAATCCGTCTCCCCCCGGCAAGAGCTTTGCGACGAAAGCATTACCCAGGCTCGAGTTGGTGAGAAGGTACCCGGACTTGGTGGGCTGAAAGGCGTTCTTGACGGGGAAGTTGCTGGAGTAGGTTTCTCCCGCTACGTAGGCGCTGCCTTGGGTATCGACCGCGATGGCGTTCGCCGAGTCGTCCATGGAACCGCCGAGGTAGGTGGAGAAAGCGAGCGCCGTGCCCGAGGCATTCAGCTTGGTTACGAAACCGTCCTGTCTACCCTGACGCGTTGCCTGCAAAGCATTCGCGGTAGGAAAGTTATCCGACGTCGTCGAGCCCGCGACATAAGCATCGCCGCTAACGTCGACGGCGATGCCTTTGCCCGCATCGGTGCCGTTGCCGCCGAGAAAGGTCGCGTAAATCATCCCGGTTCCGTTGGGATTGAGCTTGGCGACAAAGGCGTCGGTGCCGCCCGGGTTGGCGCTGGTCGGCTGAAAGGCGTCCGGAGTCGTCGTGAAATCCGGTTTGGCGCTGCCGGTGAGGTAAGCGGCGCCAGAGGCGTCGACGGCGATGCGGGTGCCGGTTGCGCCAAGGACATAAGTCGAATATACGAGCCCGGTGCCGCTTGCGTTCAATTTGGTGACGAATGCGCCTCCGCCCGTCACGCCCGATTGGTAGGCGCCGCTTGTCACGGGATAATCGCTGCCGGTGGTCCGGCCGGTGACGTAAGCGTTTCCGGCTTCGTCGACGGCGATACCCGTCGCCCAATCCAAGGTGTTTCGTCCCCCCAGATAGGTGGAATACGCCAGGGCCGATCCCGTCGGGTCGATCTTGGTAACGAAGACATCCCTATCGCTGTTGCCCAACGACCGGTCGTAAGGATTCTTGAGCGGAAAGTTGGAAGAATACGTATACCCCGCAACGTAGGCGTACCCTGCCGCATCAACGGCAATGGCAGTGCCGGCGTCGTCCGAGGTTCCTCCGATGTAGGTCGAATAGCTCAGCACCGGGTCAATGACCAGAGGCATTCGCGTATCGTAGGCGGCGACACTAAAGCCAACTTGGTTTTCTGCCATACGGACGTACTGTCCTTCGACCGCTCGTTTCTCTCCTTCTGCAAGCTGGTAGACGAACGGCCGTTGAAAGATCAATTGCCTGCTTCCGGTGTGAAGCACCAGATTTCCGTCGTCATCGATCTCGATACGCTCGGGACCTTCAAAAGCGATCCTGATCTGTGCCGGATCGCCGCCCGGCGAGACCACCAGGTCGTATTCCAGGTGCCGCTGGTTACCGTAATAGACGAGGTCGATGCCGGGATAGATTGCGGCATAGCGGACCTGGGCAAAACTTTCGATGCCGCTGAGATGCCTGGAAGAGTCGGAGCCCCTGAAATAGCTGGTCTTGCCGGGGAGTGGGTCGATGCCTGCTACCGCGGCATCCCGGCGTGCTCCGACAAAGCGCATGCGGAGTGTGTCGAGTGCAGGTTCGAGTGGGCTACCTGCCAAATCGACGACCGCTTCCGAATGCATCAGTAACACTCGGTAGCCGGCTCCCCGCGCGACGAAGTCGACCGCATCGTCGGCTTGGCCATGGTTCTTCTCGAAGGCCATGGGCAACTTTCCGTAGCTTCTCAGAATCAGGCCGGAATCGAGACCCTGGTGCGACGATGCCGCGGATTCGACGGCCCTGCCGCTCGTCGTCTCATTGCCATCCGGCCGCGGATCAGCCGCGATGCAGGCGGCGCAAGCCAATAAACCCGAGACAAGTCCCAGACCTTTCAAAAATAGGCTCATTCCTTTTCCCCCGAAGTGATGGTCGATGGCTAACCTTCATGAAAGGTGCGCTAGCTGCGGCGCGGTACAAGCGAAGTCCTCACCGCAAGTTGTTCTTATTCCTGAAGAGTTGCTTTTTTCAGTAGCCGGAAGTATAGCCGCAATTTCCGGCCTATCTTGTCCGGCGGCAGCGCCCTTCCGTCCGAGCTGAATCAGCCGCCTCTATGAACTCTATGTGAGAATCCATGCCATTCCGTTATCAAAGGCATTGCTGTCGTATGTCGGCGTTAATCCCGCACTGTTCATGCGTGATCGATCTGGTTCCATAAGCTCCAAGGTCGACAAACCGGAGACCATGCAATAGCATGTCCCTTTGCAGTTACTTCTCGAGCGGAAATATCCGCGGCTCTCCGGAAGTCGTTCTAGCCAATGTCAGTCAATTCCTCATCCCACCACAAGCTTCGTGCGCGAGTTATCGCTCCGGCGCGTTTGCACATGGGCTTTCTCGATCTGGGCGGGTCCTTGGGGCGGCGTTTCGGCAGTATCGGCGTCGGTGTCAACGAAATCGCGACGAGACTATCGATGATGCCTTCGGATCGGCTGACCGCGCACGGACCCGGCGCGGATCGGGCCATCGCTGCCGTCAACAAGTTCGTCTCCGCGCTGGAGCAGGATTTCGCGGTCGAGATTCGGATCGAGGATGCCATACCGGGGCACATCGGACTCGGCTCCGGCACGCAGCTCGAACTGGCCGTAGGTATGGCTCTGTCCCGGCTTTACGGTCTCGACCTGTCGGTGCGCAATCTCGCTCCCATTGTCGAGCGGGGCGCACGCTCCGGCATCGGTATCGCCGTATTCGAGCAGGGCGGCCTGGTGGTCGACGGCGGGCGCGGCGAAAACACGGTCATCCCGCCGGTCGTCGCTCGCCTGGAATTTCCCGCGGACTGGCGTCTCATTCTGGTGTTGGACGAGCGGGATCTGGGCTTGCACGGCAAGGACGAGATCGAGGCTTTCCGCGCCTTGCCGGTTTTTCCCGCCAAGGAAGCCGCGCATCTCTGTCATTTGCTGCTCATGAAAGGCTTGCCCGCATTAGTCGAGCGCGACATCCGAGGTTTCGGCGAGGTGATCGCGGAGTTGCAACGTTCGGTGGGCGATTATTTCGCACCTGCTCAGGGCGGACGCTTCACCAGCGCCGGCGTCGCCAAGGCCTTGGCTTTTCTCGAAGCTCAGGGCGCCGTCGGCATCGGTCAGAGCTCCTGGGGGCCGACCGGTTTTTGCCTGGTTGAGAACACGACGCGCGGGGAAACGCTGGTCACCGCGGCGCGGCGGCGGTTCGCCGGTACGGCGGGTCTCCGGTTTCTGCTGGCCACCCCCCGCAACAAAGGCGCGGATGTTATGTTGGAGCGAACGGATGCGTCGCGCGAAAAGACGTTGCGTTTATAGCCGCGGCGCGTCGGCGGCGAAGCCATTGAGCGATCATTGGAAAGTTTGCGCGACCTATCGGAACGCCTGCTGCTGATCGGCTGCTCGGCGAGAATGCTGGCGCAATCGGCGGCGCGTGCCGGAATTCGGCCGGTCTCGATCGATCTTTTCGCCGATCGGGAAACACGCGCCTGTTCCGAGCGCTGCGAAGCCGTCAACGGCGCCGACATAGGTTTCGAGCGGGAAAGCGTCTTGCGAGCCGCCGAGCGGCTTGCTCCGGCGGGGCTCGGGTACTCTCTGGTTTACAGTAGCGGTTTGGATGCCGATCCCGGCATTTTGGAAGAACTTGCGCAAGGGCGGACGCTCTACGGCAATTCGCCGGAAATTCTCCGTTTATTGAAAACGCCAGATGCCTTCTTCGATCTGCTCCGGCAGCTCGATATTCCTTACCCGGAATCCAGCCGAACGTGGCCGCCCGATTCGGAGAACTGGCTGTTGAAGTCCGCTCGTAGCGAAGGCGGCAAGGGTGTGCGTTTTTGTGCCCGAGCGGAACCGGAGTCGAGCGGCTATTACCAGCGCAGGCTTCCCGGCAAGGCCATGTCCGCCCTGTTTCTGGCGAACGGCGAAAATGCGCGGATCATCGGTTTCAACACGCTGTGGACGGCTGATTGTCATGTCGATCAGCCGTTTTTGTTTGCCGGCGCCATCAATCGAGCGGAACTTGCGTTAGAGCAGCGGCAGCAGGTGCAGGCGTACGTCGCTCGCCTGATCCGAGCGGTTCCGCTCAAGGGGCTGAACAGCCTGGATTTCATGCTCGATGGCGAGGTGTGCCGGGTTCTGGAAATCAACCCTAGGCCGAGTGCCACCATGGCCTTGTACGATGAGGATTTTTCACGCGGGTTATTGGCCGAACATATTCGGGCGTGCCGAGGGGGAATTCCGGGTGCTGCGGACACCGGCGGCGTCACCCGGGCCTTCAAGGTTTTTTTCGCATCGCGGGAGCTCGACGTGTCCGAAACCATGTGTTGGCCGGACTGGTGTACGGATACGCCGGTGCCGCGCACGCTGATCGACGTTGGTCAACCGGTGTGCACCGTTCGCGCGGAGGGGGCCGACTGTCCCGACGTTGAACGTTTGATCGAGCTGCGGACAACCGAGCTGCACGAACGACTGTACGGCTAGTACAATCACCTTTTCTTCAATGAACCGGGCAAGAGGGTAACCATGCAACACACTGTCAGCGTTAACGCGCACGCGCTTCCCATCGTCAAGTATATGATCGCCAATGCCGACAAGCTGCGGCTCAAGATCGACAAGCTGGGAAACGGCTGCACCATCATTGACGCCGGTATCGAGGCGGTGGGCGGTCTGGAGGCGGGGCGCTTGATCGCGGAAATCTGCATGGGTGGACTTGGGACCGTCACGCTTACTCACTCTTCAACCTTCAGTCGCTGGCCTCTGACCGTGAACGTCCATTCCACGAATCCGGTAATTTCCTGCCTGGGCAGCCAGTATGCCGGCTGGAGCCTGTCCCACGGAGAGGGCAAAAGCGCCTTTTACGCGCTCGGTTCGGGCCCGGCGCGTGCGATGGCGACCAAGGTCAAGGACGGCAACGAAGAGCCCGTCGAAGAGCTTTATAAGGAACTGGGCTATCGCGACCACGGCAAGGAGACGGCCATCGTGATGGAGGTCGACAAGGTTCCTCCGGTCGAGGTGATCGAGAAAATCGCCAAGGCCTGCAAAGTGGATACGAGCGGGGTCAACGTCATTCTGACGCCCACTTCCAGCCTCGCCGGCGGCATGCAGGTCGTCGGCCGCGTACTGGAGGTCGCCCTGCACAAGGCCCATTCGCTTCATTTTCCTCTGGGAAACATCATCGACGGCACCGGAACCGCTCCGGTTCCGCCGCCTCATCCCAATTTCGTCAAAGCCATGGGGCGCACCAACGACGCCATTCTGTTCGGCGGTACCGTGCATCTGTTCGTGAAGGGCAGCGACGAAGCGGCCGAAATGCTGGCCAACGAACTGCCGAGTTCGGTTTCCCGCGATTACGGCAGGCCGTTTGCCGAGGTGTTCAAGGATTACAAGTACGATTTTTTCAAGGTCGATCCGATGCTGTTCAGCCCAGCCAGCGTCATTGTCACGGCAGTCGAGTCCGGCCGCAGCTTCCATGCCGGCAAGCTCGACGAAGCGCTCCTGGAACGGTCCTTCGGAGAATAACTTGCGCCGCATCGCGATCATCACCGACGATCCGGGCTGGCACGGCGCACGACTTCGCGAGGCATTGGCAGCGAAAGGGTATGGCTATTCCTATGTGTCCTTGACTGCCTGCCGGCTGAATCTCGAGTCCGGCGGTTTGCCGGTGCTCCTGCCGAGCTTCGAGGACGGCCTTCCCGACGGCGTTTTCGTGCGTGGCGTGCCGGGCGGGTCGCTGGATCAGGTCGTTTTCTACCTCGACGTGCTGCACGCATTGAAGCTGCTCGGGATTCCGGTATACAACGACGGTCGGGCAGTCGAGCGCACCGTGGACAAGGCCATGACCAGTTTCATGTTGCAGTGCGCCGGCATACCGACGCCGCCCACCTGGGTGCTGGGCAGCCGCGAAGAGGCACTCGATCTGGCCGAGCGGGAGTTGCGCGCGGGCCATCAGCTCGTGTCCAAACCTTTGTTCGGCTCCCAGGGACAGGGCTTGCAGCGATATGAAAAGCCGGAGGACCTGGCGGGGCTGAGCGATAGCAGCGGCGTTTTCTACCTACAACGTTTCGTGAGTTGCGGTGAACAGCCCCACGACTTCCGCGTATTCGTCATCAGGGGCAAGGCGGTGGCCGCCATGCGGCGATGCGGTGTGAGCTGGCTGAACAATGTCGCTCAGGGCGCTCGCTGCGAACCGGTGCGTCTCGACGATCTGCTGCTGTGCCGATTGGCGGAGGATGCGGTAAAGGTTTTGGACATGGGCTACGCGGGGGTGGACATCATCCGCGATCACCACGGTCGGTACAGCGTGCTCGAGGTCAACAGCATTCCGGCGTGGAAGGGCTTGCAGAGCGTCAGTAAAGTATCGATCGCCGATTTGTTGGTCGACGACTTCCTGTCGCTTTGTCACCCCGAGCCTCACGGGGAAATCCGGGTTCGGTGACGTCGGTTCCGATGCCTATTCAACGGGACGCTTTATTGTCCGCTTACCTCGATGCCTGCGAGACGGAGCTTCGCGCCTTCAAGCCGGGGAACGTCAGCATTTATTCCGAGGCGCACGATATGACCGTGGAGGACTTCCGGCGTAGCGCCGCGGCCAGCGGGCCTTTCTTGTGCGACTCCGATCTTTCCCTGGGCGAGAAGATCTATCACGCGACTCGGGCGACTCGCGAGGTCGTCCCCTGCAATACCAATCTCGGCATCATCCTGCTGGCCGCGCCCCTGTTTCAGGCGGTTCAGGAGATTCGCGAAGGCGAAACGCTCAGGGATGCGCTCCGGCGGGTTCTCGGTGCGACGACGCAAGCCGACGCGGACTGGACTTACAAGGCCATACGGCTGGCGCAGCCGGGCGGCCTCGGCGAGTCTCCGGATCAGGATGTTCGCGACGCGCCGGAGGTAACTTTGCTCGAAGCCATGCGTTTTGCGGAACATCGTGATCGCATCGCTTATCAATACACTAATTCTTTTGCAGATGTTTTTGATTTCGCGATTCCACGTTATCATAGGAAATTGTCCCAGTGGGGCGATAAAGAATGGTCGGCAGTGGCGGTGTTCGTAGGCTTACTCAAGCATATTCCCGACAGCCACATCGAGCGTAAGTTCGGCGCTCGATATACAGGGATAGTTGCCAGCCGAATGGCGCAGATCGATAAGGCGTTATCCGTTTCCGATAGACCGGAACAAGTCATGCCGCTCCTCCGAGAAGTGGATGCGGAGTTCAAGTCCGGCGGAATCAATCCGGGTACGACGGCCGATCTCACAGTAGCGTGTTTGCTGGCCGTGCGCCTGGAAGCGTTGCTGGGCCAGCGCAAGCGAAAGACGGGCTGTTTTCTGGAAGCGTAGAGGCACGTCGGCACAACAACAGGGATTTTTTATGCTTCGCTTGGGGAGGAGGATATGGCAGTGTCGTTACTTCGAAAGTTTTTTCTTTTACCAAAGAGGAGTTAGCAATGGGGAAAATCAATAAGATGTTGGTGGGTGAGGCTCTGTGCGGCGGCGGCAACGAAATCGCCCACATCGACCTGATCATGGGTCCGCGCGGCAGCGCCGCAGAGACGGCTTTCGCCAACTGCATCACCAATAACAAAGACGGATTCAGCAGCTTGTTGGCCGTAGTCGCGCCGAACCTGATGGCCAAGCCGAATACCGTCATGTTCAACAAAGTCACCATCAAGAACGGCAAGCAGGCTACCCAGATGTTCGGGCCTGCACAGCGCGGCGTTGCCATGGCTGTGGCCGATTGCGTCGAAGACGGCACCATTCCTGCCGACGAAGCCGACGACATTTTCGTCTGCGTAGGCGTATTCATCCACTGGCTGGCTGAAGACGACGCGAAAATCCAGGACTACAACTACGAAGCCACCAAGCTGGCGATCAAGCGCGCCGTTGCCGGCGAGCCGAAGGCAGCCGAAGTTGTGGCTCAGAAGGGTCAGATCGAGCACCCCTTCGCAGCGCACAAATAATCGCGCTTGTCGAAAAAACGTTGCCCCGGCATCGGGGCAACGTTTTTTTTCGTCCGTAAGTCACGAATTCTCGGACTTTCCTCAAGTCACCGCCTCCTCCGAATCCTCGATCACACGCCCGATCAGCCGCGAGTCAATAGTGCCGGAATGCAGGGCGCTGGCTAGCAACACGCCGGCCGTTTCCATGGATTTAAGCCGTATCAGATCTTGTTCGTCCCGCACGCCGCCGGCTACGATGAAGCGTCGGTGGGGATGTTTGCGGCTGAACGCCGCCAAACGGCCGAAGTCGGGACCCGCCGTACTGCCCACATGGGAGAGACTCATCAAGATCACGGTTTCCGGCCAAAGTTCCGGGCTGTACAGCAGTTGCTCAGCCCCTAACAAGCGGTCGCCGAGAAAGTCCAGCGACAAGATGAAGTCCGGACATGAACGGGCCAGAAGCGGCAAAGATTCCTCGGAAAGCGATTCGCTGCCGACGACCGATCGGGCGTGCTTTTTAACTGGAAAAGACTCCAATTCGCCGAGGCGTGGCAGTCCTCGATCCATCCAGAATTCGACCTGCGGAAAGCTGCGCTCCAGTTCGACCGCCAAATCAGTTTGGGGGTCTTTGCCCATGAGCGCATCGAGATCGGCGATATAGACCCTTTTGAACGGATACAAGCCGAGCAAACCGCGTATGACGGCCTCCGGTTCGGGAGTCGAACACAACACGCTTTGCAGCGGACGGTATTGCTCGCGCCGGCCCTCCCTGGCGTGCACGGCGACACCGCCCATGATGTCGACGACGGGGATGATGTCCATTTGATGCAGGAATGAAGATACTGGTTTTCGAATATATTACCGGCGGCGGGATGCTCGGCGAAGCGATTCCACGCTCGTTGGCGCAGGAAGGGGAGTTGATGCTTACGGCGCTCCTCAGGGATTTGTCCGACTTGCCGGATGTCCGGACGGTCGTGTTCAGGGATGCGCGGCTCCCCCTTTCGGGCCGGAAGTTTTCCGGGGCCTCGTGGGTCTTTGTCGATCGGAAAGACGATCTTGAGTGCCACCTTGTGGGTCAGATCGAGCGTTGCGACGCGGTGTGGCCGATTGCCCCTGAAACCGGCGGAATTCTGGAACATCTTTGCCGCCGGGTCGAGGCGGCCGGCAAGACGCTGTTGACCAGCCCGTCCGACGCCGTCAGCCTTGCCGCAAGCAAGCTGGCGACCGTGAAGCGCCTGCAAAATAAAGACGTTTCTGCCGTTTCGACTTACGCTCTGAGCGAATCGATTCCTCTGGAATTCCCACGTGTCGTGAAGCCGGACGACGGCGTTGGTTGCGAAGGCGCCCGCATCATCGAAACCGAGTGGGTCTGGAAGGCTTGGGCGGCCGAAATCGACGACCTTGCCCGGTATGTCGTTCAGCCTTTGATCGAAGGCGAATCGCTTAGCCTGTCCGCACTGTTTGCTCACGGGAAAGCGCGGCTGCTGAGCTGTAACCGGCAACGGATCGTCAGGTCGCGGGGCGGTTTCGCCTTGCGCGGCTGCGAGGTCGGCGCCATCCGGTCGGGTCTTGCCGCGTATCGAGCCTTGGCCGATCGAATCTCAGAAGCTATGCCGGAGCTATGGGGCTATGCCGGGGTCGATTTGATGCAGTGCGAACAGGGGCCGAGGGTGCTAGAGATCAATCCGCGACTGACCACGTCCTACGCCGGGCTGCGGCAATCCTTAGGCATTAATCCGGCCGCGCTGGTTCTGGAATTGTGGCGGAGCGGAATCTTGCCCGAATTCGACGCGGAATCGGGAAAGCCCGTCGAGATTGGTTTGGAGACGTGAAATGAGCATTGAAATGATCGGCTGGGACATCGGTGGAGCCCACCTCAAAGCGGTGGCGTTGAATGGCGCCGGCGAAATCGTCGCGGTCATTCAGGAGCCCTGTCCCTTGTGGCTGGGCTTGGATCGACTGCATGGCGCCATGAGCCGAATCCTGGAAGCCATTTCGCCGAGACCGGGCTGCCGCCATGCAATGACCATGACCGGCGAGTTGGTGGATTTTTTCGAAAACCGGGAGCAAGGCGTGATTGCCTTGGTCGAAGCGATGATTCAGCGCTGTCGGCAGAATTCGGTGCAGGTGTTTGCCGGACACGACGGGTTTCTCGATGCCAATGCCATCACCCCGGAAAGCGTTCCAAAAATCGCTTCGGCCAACTGGCTGGCGAGCGCACTCTGGGTGGCGGAAAATTTGCGCGATGCCATGTTCGTGGATATCGGGAGCACGACCACCGATATTGCGTTGATTCGCGGCCACCGGGTCGAAACTCGAGGCTATACCGATTATGAACGAATGCGTTACGATGAGCTGATTTATACCGGGATAGTCCGTACCCCGGCGATGGCGCTTGCCGATCGGGCGCCCTTCGAGGGCGAGTGGATCGGTATCATGGCCGAACATTTCGCGACCACTGCCGACGTCTACCGGCTGTGCGGAGAATTGCCCGAGCACGCCGATCAGATGCCGGCGGCCGATAGCGGCGAAAAAACCGTCCAGGGAAGCGCCCGGCGTCTAGCTCGCTCGTTCGGGCGGGATGCGGAGTCGGCATCGTTGAAGCAATGGCGGCAGGCGGCCCGGTTCTTCCGCGAGCGGCAACTCGCGAAGCTTCGTTCGGCTCTGGATCGCCAGCTTTCGCGCGGCTTGATCGGCGACGATGCGCCTTTGATCGGTGCTGGCGTGGGACGATTTCTGGTGCGAGAATTGGCGGCACGATCGGGTTTTCCTTATAAGGACTTCAGCGAACTGTTTTCAATGTTGACGTCGCAAAACGATTTTCACGCTTCGGATTGCGCCCCAGCCGCAGCCGTAGCTTGTCTGGCATTGCGGGAGGTGGGGCGGACATGACGCCGAGAATCGAAGAGCTGCCTTATTTCGAGGACAGCGCCGCTTTGTTTCTGCCTTGGGCGGAGCGGCGCTGGGCGGTTTTTCTGGATAGCGGGTTTCCGCATAGCCGACAGGGACGTTACGACATCATCGCGGCGGATCCTGTCGCGACGCTGGTCACGCGCGGGCCGCTCACCGAGATTCGATCGCAGGGCTCTATCACACTGTCGCCGGATGACCCGTTTACCCTGGTCAAGCAATATCTCGGCGAAAAGGCTCCGCAGCTTCCGGGCCTGCCTTTCTGCGGCGGCGCTATCGGATACTTCGGCTACGATCTGGCGAGGAGGCTGGAGAAACTGCCCGACAAGGCCCTGGATGCGGAGAACATCCCGGAAATGGTCGTAGGCATCTACGATTGGGCGGTCGTCGTGGATCACTGGGCACGCCGTACCTGGCTGGTCGCACAAGGGCGCGATCCCGCCCTCGCGGTACGCTGGCCCCACTTGGTTCAGGCCTTCAGCCAAATCCAGACCATCGGATGGCAGCAGGCCGACTTCTATCTGCTCAGCGACGTCGTCTCGAATATGAGCCGAGCCTATTATGCAAAGGCTTTCGGACGCATTCAGCATTACATTCGCGAGGGCGACTGCTATCAGGTCAATCTGGCGCAACGCTTTTCGGCCTATTGCATAGGACATCCCTGGGCGGCCTATCAACTCTTGCGGCCTTACAATCCCGCGCCGTTCAGCGCCTATCTCAACTTCCCGCAGGTTCAGGTGCTGAGTTCCTCGCCGGAGCGCTTTCTCAAAGTGACCAACGGCATCGTTGAAACCAAGCCGATCAAGGGCACCCGCCCTCGGTCGCAGGACCCGCACGCGGACGCCGCCAAGGCGCAGGAACTTCGGGACAGCGTCAAGGACCGCGCGGAAAACCTGATGATCGTGGATCTGCTGCGCAACGACATCGGCAAGAACTGCGAGCCGGGCTCGGTCCATGTGCCTAGTCTGTTCGAGATCGAAAGCTACGCTACCGTGCATCATTTGGTGAGCACAGTCCGCGGTCGATTGTCCGAAGGACATAGCGCCGTGGATCTCTTGCGCGGCTGTTTCCCCGGCGGTTCCATTACGGGAGCGCCGAAGATTCGTTCCATGGAAATTATCGAGGAGCTCGAACCGCATCGGCGGGGCGTCTATTGCGGCTCGATCGGCTATGTCGGCTTCGACGGCAACATGGACAGCAACATCGCCATCCGTACCTTGGTGCACTCGGACGGTACGATCCGCTTCTGGGCCGGCGGCGGTATCGTGGCCGATTCAGTCCTGGACCAGGAGTACCAGGAGTGCTACGACAAAGCTACCGCCCTCTTGCATCTGCTCGAGCAATTCCAAGTCCAGAGGACCGGTGCCGATCACATGGGTCGTTAAGCTGGGCGGCAGCCTGGCCGACTCGGATACTCTCCCGTTCTGGCTGGATGCTTTGGCCGATGCGAACCTCGTCATCGTGCCGGGAGGCGGGCCTTTCGCCGACCAGGTCCGGTCGGCGCAGCAACGCTGGTCGTTCGGCGACGAGGCGGCTCACGCCATGGCGCTCTTGGCCATGGGGCAATACGGTTTGATGTTGAGCGGATTGTGCCCGAAGCTCGGAATCGCGAGCGATGTCCCTGCGCTTCGAGCTTTGGTGGAATCCGGCCGCTCCACGATTTGGCTGCCCGGTTTGTCCCTGACGAACGATCCGGGCATTCCCGCATCTTGGGAGGTCACTTCGGACAGCCTCGCGGCTTGGCTGGCCGGACGTTTGAATGCCGCGAATTTGCTCCTGGTCAAATCGGTGGCGATCTTTTCAGACGATACTTCGTACGGCGGACTTGTCGCACAAGGCATGGTCGATGCCGCTTTCGAACGCTTTTCCGCCAAGGCCGCGTTCGCAGTCTGGCTCGGTCACCGGCAAGATCACCCGCGCGTGCGGGCAGGTCTGCGAGAGCCATACCGTGTCTTTACGCGCGTTAATCGCTCCGCCGGATAAAAAAGTTCCGCGTTTGATCGAAGTAAAAATGAATGCCCGTGGAAAGCGTGCACGCGGAATTGCCGAGCGAACGAAGACCGGCGTGTTCCGTTAGGGATTTACTTTCTTTGCGCTCAGCAACACGATGGCGGCTCTTGGATGGTTTTTGGTGAAGACAGAGATTAAATCGCATGTCGATTAGAGTGCGTTATTTCGGAAGCCTCCGGGAAAAAATGGGGCGAGTGGACGACAGTCTTGCCGCGGAAGACATCGATACGGTCAGCGACGTGTGGAAAGCGGTGAGCGAAGGCCAATATCTGCCGGATCGTATCCTCTGTGCGGTGAATATGGACTATGCCGATCCGGACGCGCCGGTCAAGGACGGCGATGAAGTGGCTTTTTTCCCGCCGGTGACCGGGGGCTGAAGTGCTGATCGAACTGCGCCCGACCGGATTCGACCCTTACTCGGAACTACAGCGCTATCAAACGGAAACACTGGGCCACACCGGAAAATACGGTGCGACCTGCTCATTCGTCGGCACCATGCGCGACTTCAACGAAAATGAGACAGTCCGGCACATGTTTCTCGACCATTATCCCGGCATGACCGAGCTGCAGCTCGGGAAAATCGTCGAAGAAGCCCGGACCCGCTGGCGTTTTTTGGATGCGCTAGTCATTCACCGTGTAGGCGAGATACTTCCCGATCGGCCCATCGTGCTGGTCGCGGTGTGGTCCTCCCATCGCGGCGCGGCCTTCGACGCCTGCCGCTACATCATGGAAGAGCTGAAAAGCCGCGCACCGTTTTGGAAAAAGGAAACCCTGGACGAAGGCGAGCGCTGGGTGGAAAAGAATACCAGCGGCTATTGACGAGTTCCGCCGGATGCGCGGATCGTAGGTCGGCAATCCTTTGCCGACGCCCAGTCATGTTTTTCCAGCCGCGTCATGTCGGGAAAGGATTCCCGACCTACTCCGTATGAAACCAGTGAGTCGTAGGTCGGCATTCCTTTTGCCGAGCCGAAACGTCGGCAAGGGATTGCCGACCTACATATCCGGATCCCTTACACTGAATCGGAAAACGCTCTACCGGCCGGAATTCGACAGCGGAGCGGCCAAGACCATCGCCCAATAAGGCGAGCCTCCGCCGCCGCTGCTCGCACAGGCGACACCGACTTCGTCGAAATCAGCCTCCATGATGGCGGAACAATGCCCGGTGCTGTCGAGCCAACTCCGCATGACTTCCCCCACCGTGCGCTGCCCCTGGGCGATGTTTTCGCCATAAACCTCCCAGTCATAGCCGGCTCGGGTAATGCGGTCTCCCGCCTTTCGTCCATCCCGGCCTCTGTGCGAGAGTCGATCGTTGCGGCTCATCTCCTCGGCGTGTTTTTTCGCCGCTTCGAACAGCTTTTGATTCCACCGCAGCGGCTTGGCGGGTCGAAATCGCTTCCGGCCGCAGTATCTCGGCTTGGCACGAACGGCTTTTAGTTCCTCGAGGATTTCGCGCCTGATGGTGTCGGCGGAAGGGCATCGGGCTTTTGGAGCTTCGCGGGCGAAGACGGGCAGTATCAAACCAGCGGTCAAAATCAGGCTAAGGACGAGTCGTGTCATATCGGTTTTTTGGGCTGCGCCATCTCCAAGTACTGTTGTTCGATGTTCAGAAAAGCCGTTCCCAGTTCGCCTACGGCTCGATAGAAACGAGCGGACCGGGCTTCTTTCAGATCGCTGAAGAAGCGCATGATCCAAGGCGCCAAGTGTTTAGCGAAAAAATCCGCCTCGCGTCCGTCTGCCTCGATAATCAGAAGGCTCATCGCTTCGCACAGCGCGGCGACATGATCCTCGGGTTCTTTCGCCGATGCCTGCCGTTCTAAACCTAAGCTCCGAAGCTCGTCGCGCAAGGTGGCCAGGGGCTTTTCCATGAGAAAGCCGGTGAGATACCAGGAAGCATAGGGCAGCAACTCGCCGCGGGTCGGGCCTATGAAAAGCGTTTGATATTCCTCAGCGAGCTCGATTTCGCCGGCATCGCGAGCGGCAGCCGCCAGCCGTTTCCAGGCTCGCGCCAGCGGTGGGTCGTTGGGACTCTCCTCGCATGGAATGGCGGCGATCCGTTCCAACAGTTCGCTATCCGGTGCGGCGGCCAGAAGCCGGGCGAGCAGAGTGTAGGTTTCCGCCCGCCATCGATCTTCTTCGGGAAGAGGCGAGGGCATGGTGTCGTTCATGGTTTTTGCGAAAGGTGTCCGAAATGGGCCTTGACCCGGCAGTCTTCGCACATCAGAAGCCGGCGGAGATTCGGCCCCTGAAACATCGGGTGGTGCTGCAAGCGCTGGGTGATGGTCTTGATCATGGCGGTGGTCGCGAAGGGCTTTCCGCACTCGACGCAGCGGAATACCGCCTCCTCATGCAGCAGGCGCACACGCCGCGCCTCCTGCTGATCGAAGAGATAACGCGGCGCCAGCGAGATGGCGTGTTCCGGGCAGGCTTTCTCGCACAATCCACATTGGACGCAATTGGCTTCGATAAACTTGAGTTGCGGCACATCCTGCCCATCGGCCAAGGCGCGTTCCGGGCAGACCGAGACGCAGGCGAGGCACAGCGTGCATTTTTCCTTATCCACCCGAATCTCGCCGAACGGCGCGCCGGCGGACAGGACTGTCGATTCCGGCTGCGACGGCGCTTGCCGGTATAGATGCTCGATCGCGAGGCGGATGACGGTGCGCTTGTCATCGTCCGCGGCGAAACGGGCGTGTGTCCGGCATGGCGAAGCAGGGAGCGGTTCAAGAGCACTCGGCCAATCCTCCGCGCAAATCAGGCGTATCGAATCGGACGGATAACCCATGCCGGACAGGATTTCGCCGGCGTAACCGATTTGCTCGGCCAGAACTCGCCGGGTCGGCTCGGTCAGTTTTCCGGCCGCCAATAAAGTCACGCGCTCGAAGCCGTAAGCCAAGGCCGACAGCCAAAAATCCATGCCGCTCGCTCCCAGAGCTTCCAACTCATAGGGCAGAACATTCTCCGGCAGTTCGGATTCGTGCTCGGCTATCCAGGTCGCGCCCGCGCTGCTGTCGTGCAACAAGAGTTCGGGTCGGTCGCCGCCCGCCTCGAAAAAAGCGTCCAGCATCAGCCGCAAGCACTTCAAACTGTCTATCCGGCGCGGATACAGGTAATTCATCGCTCCCGAGGGACAAACCGTGGCGCACTCGCCGCAGCCCTGGCAGCGATAGGGATCGACCGAGACGCGATCGCCGCGGGATTCGATAGCCCCGGTTCCGCAGGCATCAAGACATGATCTGCAGCCCTCGATGCGGCTCGCGCCGTGAGCGCAGAGTTCGGGCCTATATTCGAAAAACTTGGGCTTGTCGAACTCGCCGACCATTTCGGCCAGCGCATTCAGGGCCTGTTCCCGCTTTTCCGCGTCTCTGCCCGGCGCGAAATAGCCGATCGGCGGGACGGGCAGATCGATAGCCGGTGGGTTTTGCAGATCCAGGATCAGATCGAAAGCGGTTTCCGGCGGCAGCAGTGCAGTTCCGGCGTCGACCAGCATCCCGCCGCATCGCACCTCCACCCGAAAAGCCCCCAAATGGCCTTCGATGTTTATGTCCGCACACGGCTCCAAATAGGGAATTTCCCGGCTTTTCAACGACTCGGCCAGCGGCTCTGGCGGACTATCGGTAAACAGGACAAAGCCGCGCAGCATGGCCGGAAGGCGTTCCGTTACCGGGACAACGGCATCGCTGTCCCCGATGATCAGCAGGCGTCCGTTCGACCGGTACGATACCCATGTAGTCGGTTCGGTTTCGTAAGCGGATGCTGCTTGTTTGGATGCTTGCCGCGGATTCGGCCGGCAACTATCGGGTGATTGGGGCATTCGGGAAGAAAAATCAGCTTGAAGATTCCGGCTGGTCGGTGCTGTTCGGAGCGTTGTCCGCCATTACCGTTGCAGGGGACGATTCCGGCGAGCGGGCAGTATCGGACGTGGTCGCTTGGGCGCGTTCCAGGGCCCAACGCATGTCGGAGGTCATGAATTCGCCGCGGGGCTCGAAAACGGTGTAGTCGCCGTCGTAGTCGTCCAGCCCGTCGCGCACGGCAAATTCCGGCCGTCGAAACAATTCGCGGAGGGCCTGTAGGTCGAACAATTCGCTCTCCGACCCCGCCGCCAGCCCATCTTGAACGACTTTCGGTGGCCCGGCCGGTTCGTTATGTTCTTTTGCGTTCAGCTTGTTTCTTGCCCAACGCTTGAAGAAAGAATCGTGTTTTTGCATTTCGGCAGACTGGGGTTAATTCGGTTTTCGCGATTGGCCATGGAGACACGTTTCTGTTCCTTGCGACGAGCGCAAGACGCTGGAACCGTGAACATTACCACCGTAGCCGCGGTTCTGAATAGGTCGTTTTCCAGCCCAACCGTATTGGGCCACGTTATTTCTTGGGAGTTCGCTACATGCCGCCGTTCGGCAAATCCGTCGCCCGGAACGTCTATTTCCACGTAAGCCTGCTGGACACATTGGAGCCTGAGTCGCGCGACGCGGTTCACGCCGCAGGCCACGTTGCTCAGATCCATCCGGGCGAGGACTACAACGTCGTCAAGCTGAACCGGGAGCAGAACGGCGTTTCGCTGCTCTGTTACCCGGAATTTTTCGAGGAAGGTTTTCCGGTTCTTCGCCGCTACTGGACGATCGACCTCGAAAAGCAAACCGTCCGCTTCCGCACCTACGAGAACTCCCTCAACCCGCCGATACTTCACCGCAAGGAACTGCTGCTGCCCAAAGATCACCCGCAGCGGAAAACCTTTGAAGCCTTGACCGAAGCGGCCGAGCAAATCGGCCTGTTCGACGATCCTTGCCGTATCGGGTTCAAGCAAGCCTGGGAAATCCTGCTGGCACAGCGCGGGTGCAGATTGGCCGGGCATGAACTGGTGCCTATCGGTAATGACGAATCGGATTCCCCTGGTCTCCTTACCTCTATTCCCCCCTTTGAAAAAGGGGGGCTAGGGGGGATTGGCGGCATCGCCCGCCATCTCACCGCGCTCACCCGCTACGGATTCTCCGCGCCGATCCAAACCCTCACCCGGTTCGGCTTTCTGGACGGTTCGAAAACCGTGTTCGACTACGGCTGCGGACGGGGGGACGACGTGCGCGGACTCAGGGAAAACGGCATCGAAGCCGCCGGCTGGGACCCCTATTACGCGCCCGAGGAAACCCGGCGGAATGCCCATATCGTCAACCTGGGGTTCGTGATCAACGTCATCGAGGACATGGACGTGCGCATCGAAGCCCTGCAAGGCGCCTATCGGCTGGCGGAGGAACTGCTGGTGGTTTCGGCCATGCTGGCCAACCCGGACGCCGTGCGCGGCACGTCTTACGGCGACGGCATTCTGACTTCGCGCAATACCTTTCAGAAATACTATACCCAGAGCGAACTCCGCGCCTTCATCGCCGAAGTATTGGACGAAGAGCCCCTGCCGGTTGGTCCCGGCATCTTTTACGTCTTCAAGGACAAGGACGCCGAGCAGCGTTTCATGGTCGGACGGCTGGAGAATCGGCGGAACAGCCTGCGACTCTCCCATCTCTCCCGCCCGGCAAAGCCGGCAAGGATCGACAAGACGCAAGCCAAGTATGAGCAACATCGGGAGCTCCTGGAATCGCTGTGGGAAAGTTGCCTGAGCCTCGGCCGCGACCCCGATCGCAGCGAGTTTTCACACCCGGATGTTGCCGCCAATTTCGGCTCGCTGCGGGCGGCCTTGCGCTTCGTCAAGCCCCGCAAGGAAAACGCCGAGGCCATCCTCGAACAGGCCCGGCGATCCCGCATCGACGACCTTCGCGTCTACTTCGCGTTGTGGCAGTTCGAAAAGCGCAAACCCTACCGCCATCTCGAAGCCCGCTTGCGAAAAGACATCAAAGCCTTTTTCGGAGACTACCGGGCCGCCCTCGAGTCCGGACGGGAACTCCTGTTCGCCGCGGCCAGCCCGGAGACCATCGAACAAGCTTGCCGGGAAGCCGCCGAGCAAGGCATCGGCTGGCTGGAGGAAGGCGAATCGCTGCAACTGCCCACGCGGCTGGTCGTGCAACTGCCCGCCATCCTGCGCGCCTATGTCGGCTGCGGCCTTCTCCTCTACGGCGACGTGAGCAGCGCCGATCTCATCAAGATCCATATCCGTTCCGGCAAGCTCACCCTGATGAGTTTCGACGATTTTTCCGGCAAGCCACTGCCGCGAATGCTGCAACGGGTGAAGATCAACCTTCGCACCCAGGAGCTCGACATCTTCGATTACGGCGAGCCGTACGAACCGCCCTACCTCTACCGGAAATCACGCTTCATCAACGAAGAGTTCCCCAATTACGCCGAGCAACTGGCTTTCGACGAAGCGCTGGAAAACCTGGGAGTAGTCGACTTCAGCGGCTACGGCCCCAGCCCCGCGGAATTTCACGGTCGCCTCGAAGTCGCCCGCTGGACCGTCGACGGCTTCCGCCTCGTCCGCAGCCGCAGCATTCCCGATTTGGACGCCCCTTGCGGGCGTTATTTCACCTACCGCCAATTGATCGAATGCGGCGAGACCCAGGCCCGCACCAGCTTACCTAATCTTCCAAAACAACCCGACAGCTATTCCGCGCTGTACGACCTCGCCGTCAACATTCTCGACCCGGTGATCGACTACTTCGGGATGATCGAACTCACCTACGGCTTCTGCTCGCCGGAGCTTGCCAAGCACATCCCCGCCCGAATCGCCCCGGAACTCGACCAGCACGCCGCCCACGAACGGAACCGGAAAGGCGGACCGATCTGTCCTCGGCTCGGCGCGGCGGTGGATTTCCTGGTGCGGGATGAAAACATGGAAGAAGTCGCCCGTTGGATCATGGCGAACCTTCCCTACGACCGGCTGTACTACTACGGCTCGGACAAGCCGGTGCACGTCAGTTATTCCGAGCACCCGGCGGGGGAGACGTACGAGATGAGGGTGGTTGAAGGGAGAAGGGTGCCGAGGGATTTTGAGTGACGAAGTGGCGGATTCGTAGCGCTGTTCTGAGTACCTTTCGATGGTACTATGCCCCAACTAGACTAAGGGTTAGTCCACCTGCCGGAAATACATGATGCAGCACGTCAACATTCACGAAGCGAAAACCCATTTCTCCAAGCTGGTGGATGCGGCAATGGCCGGCGAGGAAATCGTGATCGCGAAGGCCGGCAAGCCTGCCGCTAGGCTTGTCCCTTATCGAACGGAGACTCGAAAAACCATCCGTTTAGGCGTGATGAAAGGCGATATCGAAATTGCCGCAGATTTTGACGCCCCTTTGCCTGATGAGATCGTCTCTAATTTTGAAGGTGACCGTCAGTGAGATGACTACTCGACACTCATGAGCTCCTGTGAGTATTGGCCGATAATGCTGCCTTATTCAATTCGGCGCGTGCCGATATCGATCGGACAGATGCGGTTTATGCAAGTGCGGCTTCGATATGGGAAATCAGCATAAAATCAGCTCTGGGAAAGCTCAAGATCGATCAGTGTTGTCTGCCGGATCGTCTGATTGAAGCGGGCTTTCTCCCGTTGCCCGTCACCTGGGAGCATGCCAATGCCGTCCGTACACTCCCCCATCTCCATCGCAATCCCTTCGACAGGATACTCATCGCCCAAGCCATTACCGAACCCTTGCGGTTCATGACCGCGGACCGGACCTTGGCAGGCTACTCTGAACTGGCCGTTCTCATATAGGCCGGCTCGGTCGTTTTGGATTTCCGCTGTTGCTGAGTCAAAAAGAATTTCTCCGTCTTCGGAGACTGCTACGGTATCGAAAGCGTTCATCTACCTAGCTGTCGTAGGTCGGCAATCCTTTGCCGACGCATTTGTTAAGTCGGGAAGGAGCCTTTAGTGAGGCGGCCTGCCAACCGAGACAGTGTGCGGATGTCTGGAGTCTAGCTGTGGGATTCCAGTTCCTAACGCAATCCACTAATTCTGTTGACAATAACATCCCAATCAACCTCCGGCATGAGATGACACCAGCTGATGCGCACACAAGCATTGGCTTCGTCATCGGACATGCCCATGGCTTTCAAGACATGGCTCGGGCTATAGCTGCTGGATGTACAAGCCGACCCGTTTGAGATTGCGACAAGGTCTTTCAGGGCCAGCATCAGCGCTTCCGAATCAAGGCCCGGAAATGCGACGTTTATGACGTGATCCAGGCTACGGGATAGATCCCCGGTGAATCTGGGGTTCAATTTCGCCAAGGCGGTCATCGCCCGTTCCCGGATACGTAGGTTAATCTGCCGCCGCTTGGCGTGGTCGCGTACCGCGATTTCAGCCGCTTCACCCAACGCAGCAATCAATGCGACAGGTAAGGTTCCCGGCCGCAACCCGCGTTCCTGGCCACCGCCGAATGCAAGCGGTTTCAGGGGCGGCCGTTCGTAACCCCGGCGGCGGACAATTAATGCGCCAATCCCCTTCGTAGCATAGATCTTGTGACCGCTGATGCTGATCAAATCGATGCGGGGATTGCGGAGTGTCTCGATATCCTTTCCAAAGCCCTGCGCCGCATCGGTATGAAAATAGGCGGGATGATCAGCCAAAATTTCGGCAACTCTGTCGAGCGGCTGGCGTATGCCGGTTTCGTTATTGGCCTGCATGATGGATACCAGTAAAGTATCGGGCTGCAAGGCGGTCTGAACGGCTTCCGGCTCGACGAATCCCCCCGACGTGACGGGAAGTCGCGTAACTTCGAACCCTTCTTGTTCCAGAGCGGCGCAAGGTTCCAGTACCGCTTTATGTTCGATGGCGGTTGTGATGACATGCCGCTTTTCTTGCTCCCGCCCGGCCGAACGAAGCCCCAAGATGGCAATGTTGTTGCTCTCGGTGGCGCCGCTGGTAAAAATCACTTCATCCCGCTTTGCCGCAACCACGGCGGCGACTTGGTCCCGTGCTTTCTGCACCGCCTGCTTGGCTCTGGCTCCATACTCGTGGGTGCGGCTGCCTTCGTTGCCAAATTCTTCGACGAGAAAATGCAACAACAAGTCCTTAACTTCCGGTTCGAGCGGCGTGGTGGCGTTGCAGTCGAGGTATGTCGGGCTCAAAGGGATTTCAGTACCATAAAATACTTGGCAAAACGCATGGTTTCGTCGCCTCTCAAGTTCAGGAGGAATAATCTGACTTCGAGATTACGTTAAAAAAAGGTTCCTTTGGAAGCACGTTTAACGTCATTAATCCAATGAAACTTGTGCTATTCCTGAGTTGGGGTCGGCTGGATGAAAGTTCTGATCATCGTTTTCGAAGATCTAGCCCCGTTTGATTCCAGCTACTTTCTTCCATGCAATTTGATGGAATGGGCTTTTGATTGCCGCTTACAACCGGCGAAGGAAGCTTGCGAGACAAAATTCAGAAAAAACAAGAAGATCAGTCTGAAACTATGAATCAATGCATTAATTGGCTTAATCGTCTATGTAATCTGAATGTCGCCAGAACTCCTGCTCGCGGGCGGGCACCGCATAAACCACTGCTATTGCTTTGCATCATCGATATGGTCGAGGAAGGCGCAGTTACCACGCCATGGATTCGCTACTCCCCTGAGCTGTTCTTCCGGTTTCAAAACTATTGGGAAATAGTATACGAACGACAAAATAATAAACCTGACATGCGCTTACCGTTCCACGCGCTTGGAGGCGAGCGGGATCAAGTATGGGCAAGATATACGCAAGATGGTGCCCCGTCTCACTCAAGAGACACGACACGTCTGTGTTGCATCGATGAATCGCTCTGGAACTGCTTGCAAGATGTGAAATTTCGACAAGACGCAAGGCTTCGTCTAATAACTACTTATTTCACTCCGGAAGAGCAAATATCGCTTTGTGAGAGATTAAAGTTACCGGAACCATCAACTGCGGAGATAGCTGCTATCAAGGAAAGCGCTGAAACTTATAAAATCAGGCTTGTAAAAGGTCGCGATGCTCGTTTCAGAAGCGTTGTATTGCTCAATTATAAATTTACCTGTGCTTTGACGGGTTATTCGCTGAACACGATCAAGGAAAACATGGTGGAAGCCGCGCATATCCACCAACATTCCATTAGTGGAAACGACGACCCACGAAATGGTTTAGCTTTAACACCGGATGCTCATTGGATGTTTGACCGCGGCCTTTGGACGGCGGAACGCCACCATGGAAAATTCATTGTTCTCGTCGCGAAAAATCATTTTAACGAATCCTCTCCATGCAATCGCTCCCTCTGCGACTACCATGAAAAGCCGCTATTTATACCTAAAGACGCTAAAATTCATCCCCATCCCAAGCATTTTGCATGGCATCGAAAACATCGTTTTTTGGGATAGTGCTCCCAAAAAAAGCCGAAGTAGGTGAGCACCGCGGAAGTGCCGACCGGGTCGTAACGGCGTTCGGGAGTCGCGGATAAGCCGAGGCGCAGAGCAGTCCCGCCCGGCAGTGCTTCCCTGATGCGTTCGGCGCCGAGGTTGTGGACTTCGTCGGCGATCAGGAGATGATGAGCAGCTCCAGCGGCGACCCGTGGCCGTAGACGCGCCTGAAAAGCTTCACTCTGAAAGGCGGCGTTGGTAGCGACGATAGCGTGGACTTGGGCGAGTCCGGCGAAAAGCAGTTGATAACCTTCCTCGAACTCTTCCTGCCAGCGCTTGCGGTCCTCAAAGCAGGCGACGGCACCGAGTCCGAAAGCCGCGATTTCTCTAATCCATTGGCGACACAAGTTGATGAATGGACAAACGACGATCAAGGTCAGCGGCTTATTCTTTTCCGCCACTTTGCTGGCCAAGGTCCACGCGGTCAGCGTTTTGCCCGAGCCCGTAGCCATGACGAAAGATGCTCTAATGCCATTAAGTTGAGCCATCATGCCTGCAGGGAGTCACGTCCGGCTATCCATGCTCCGGAATTTGTGCGGGCATCCAGAGTACCGGGTCGTGTTCCAGCTTAACGCCGTACTCGGCTTCTGGGTTTCGGCGGCCACAATCGCGAACGGGCTTTCAGTCGGCCTATTCCAATGTTAATCATCGCTTCAGTCGCGGATTTTCCCGGTTCGTAAACACTGTAAGTAATTGACCGAATGGTAATTTACTCTCCGCTATCCGATATTGGTAAAATCGAGCTGTATATTCTTGAAAAAAATCAAAAATATACAGTTTGACCAAAATAGGGACGAAGGAGAAGTTTATGGAAACGACAAACTTAATGAACTCCCTCCAAAATACGCTGGGACAGCATCTTCCTAGAATCGCCGGTGCGCTGGCTATCCTTATCGTCGGTTGGCTAATAGCTGTGTTGATTAGGGCCGGCATACGCAAAACTCTTTCCGTGTTCAGATTGAATCAGAGAGTGGCCAGGGAGGGTGAGCTTGCAATAGATCTCGAGTCCGGAATCGCCAAAGGGGTGTATTGGATCATATTGTTGATAGTGTTAATCGCCACGTTCAATGTTCTCGATCTCGAGTTGGTGTCGAGACCGCTGGATGCATTGGTGACTCAGGTATTTCAGTATATTCCAAAGCTCGTTGCCGGAGGCGTCTTATTGTTGCTAGCCTGGTTATTGGGAACTGTAGTCCGCATGTTGGTCATCAAGGGATTGGACGCCACTGACCTGGATGAAAAGCTTGGCGTTGTTGAAGGCGGAGTATCGACCAGTAAAAAGATCGGTAACGTGGTTTACTGGCTTATTTTCTTGCTTTTTCTGCCCGCGATCTTAGGTGCCTTTGAACTTGAGGGATTGCTTGGGCCCATTCAGAATATGGTTAATAAGATATTAGCCATGCTGCCGAATATTTTTGCAGCGGCTGTCATAGGGGTAGTCGGCTGGTTTGTAGCCAAGATACTTCGCGATATCGTGTCTAATTTGCTCGCTGCTGCCGGAGCGGATCGCGTCGGTACGCGTTTCGGTTTGGAAGGAGGAATGGGCATATCCAGACTTCTTGGAACCATAGTTTTCTTCTTTGTTTTTATCCCTGCCCTGATAGCGGCGCTGGACGCTCTGCAATTGCAGGCGATATCCGCACCCGCCACCAATATGCTCAGCATCATAATGCGCACAATCCCGGACATCGTTGCGGCGGCGGTGATTCTGATCATAGCTTTCTTTGTGGCGCGATTTGTCGCAAACCTTGTCACTTCTCTTTTGCAAGGAATGAATTTCGACAGGATTCCGACAGCACTGGGTTTTGGGGAGGTGTTTACGGCCGGGATCACGCCATCGGTTCTGGTCGGAAGGTTGCTGATTTTCTTTACTATGCTGTTTGCGACTATTGAAGCGTCCAACCAATTAGGCCTGAATCAAGTGGGTGAGCTCATCAGAATATTCGTTGAATTCGCTGGTCAGATTTTGCTTGGCGCGATTATTTTGGCCGTCGGATTCTGGTTGGCCAATATCGTGTATATGGTGATTATCAGAGGGAGCGGCGAAAATAAGGTATTGGCGGGTGTTGTAAGATTCGCGATTATCGGCTTGGTTATAGCGATGGGTCTGCATGCGATGGGGTTGGCCGATGATATTGTCAATATGGCGTTTGGTCTGACCCTGGGCGCTGTCGCCGTTGCGGTTGCGCTTTCATTCGGTTTGGGCGGCAGAGAGGCTGCCGGCAAACAAATGGAATACTGGTTTAAGCAGTTGCGCGGAGAATCGAAATGATATTCTCGTAAGGTTTGCGCTTGGTGCTGATCTCGTTAGGCCGTTCCGCGCCTTTTCAATTGCGAACGCTGCGTTAATCGCGACCCTTCCAGCCTGAGTTCACGCCGGGCACGATAGCCCGGCGCATTTCGGCGTGCGTCAAGTAAGACATGGCCTAGTTGCAATAACGTTCCGCTCGCCGACTCGATCTCAATACCACTCTTCAAGAGCTAGCCTAAGTTCATCGCGAATCGGAAAAATACTTGACATACACGCTCGGAATTTGACCCGGTGTGCCGCAAATTGTTTAATTGACCCAATTGGTTACGGCTGTCCTCGAGGCTTTTTCATGAGCGATTCGAACCCTATTCCCACGCCCGAAGCACGGCGAGGTTTCATCCGGAGAATGACGGCTTTGGCCGGGGGCCTGTTTGGTGCGTTTGCGTTGCAGCGCAGCGCTTGCGCAGAGGAGATTAGGTCGCCTGAGAAACCGGCGGTCGAGCCCGCCAAGAAAGGCTACCGGGAGACCGAGCATGTCCGCGCCTATTACGATACGGCGCGGTTTTGATCGCCGGCTGTTTCGGTCCACTACTCGTAACAATAAGAATCGATCATGAAACTGTTCAAGCGGCCCGTTTCCGAAAACGATTCGTCTTCCAAGTCGCAAACCGCGGGGCACGGCATCGACCGGCGCGAGTTTCTGCGCCGATCGGGGCTTTCCGTGGGCGGCGCGGCTTTGGCCGGGGCCGTGCCTTTGTCGATGATGAAAAAAGTCGACGCGACAGCCGCCCCCACTTCTGCGGAGCCAACTGGCGAGATCAAAAAAGTAAAGAGCGTCTGCACCCATTGCTCGGTGGGCTGCGGGGTTATCGCCGAGGTGCAGAACGGGGTTTGGGTCGGCCAGGAGCCGGCTTTCGACCATCCGTTCAACCTGGGGGCGCATTGTGCGAAAGGGGCGTCGGTGCGGGAGCACGGCCATGGCGAGCGACGGCTCAAATATCCGATGAAGCTGGTCGACGGCAAGTGGCAGCGCATCGGCTGGGATCAAGCGATAGACGAGCTGGGCGACAAACTTCTTGCTATCCGCGAGCAATACGGTCCCGATTCCGTCTATTGGCTCGGATCGTCCAAGCACAACAACGAGCAGGCTTATCTCTTTCGGAAATTCGCCGCTTTGTGGGGCTCCAATAACATCGACCACCAGGCCCGCATCTGCCATTCGACCACGGTCGCCGGCGTCGCCAACACCTGGGGCTACGGGGCGATGACCAATTCCTACAACGACATCCACAACGCCAAGTCGATTTTCATCATCGGCGGCAATCCGGCGGAGGCGCATCCGGTGTCGATGCAGCATATCTTCCGCGCCAAGGAGCGCGGCGCGCCGCTGATCGTGGTCGATCCGCGCTTCACCCGCACTGCCGCCCATGCCGACTTGCACATCCGCATTCGGCCCGGCACCGACGTGCCGTTTATCTGGGGCCTGTTGTGGCACATTTTCCGGAACGGCTGGGAAGACAAGACGTTTATCGAGCAGCGGGTGTTCGGGATGGACGAAATCCGCAAGGAAGTGGCGAAATGGACGCCGGCAGAAGTCGAGCGGGTTACCGGAGTGCCGGAAGAACTCGCTCATAAGGCCGCGCGGATCATGGCGCAAAACCGGCCCGGCACCTTCATCTGGTGCATGGGCGGGACGCAGCACACGATCGGCAACAACAATACCCGCGCGTACTGCATCTTTCAGCTCGCGCTCGGCAACATGGGGCTAGAAGGCGGCGGCACCAACGTGTTTCGCGGGCACGATAACGTGCAAGGGGCGACTGACGTAGGCCCGAACGCCGACAGTCTGCCGGCTTATTATGGTTTGAGCGAGGATGCCTGGCGGCACTGGGCGAAAGTGTGGGACATCGATTTCGACTGGCTCGCCGCCCGCTTCGACCAAAGCGAGTATGACGACGGTGCGGGGAAGAAGATCAAGCCGATGTTCAACAACGGCATCCCGGTTTCCCGCTGGATCGACGGCGTATTGGAAGCGGGCGAGAACATCTCGCAGCGGAATCCCATCAAGGCCATGGTGTTCTGGGGCCATGCGCCCAACAGCCAGGTGCGCGGCCCCGAGATGAAAGCCGCGATGGAAAAACTGGACGTTTTGGCCGTAATCGATCCGTATCCGACGGTCACCGCCGTGATGCACGACCGCACGGACAACGTCTACCTGCTTCCGGCCTGCACCCAGTTCGAGACTTACGGTTCCTTGACCTCGTCCAACCGGTCGATTCAATGGCGCAGCCAGATCATCGAGCCCTTGTTCGGGTCGCGGCCGGACCACATGGTCATGTACCAGTTCGCCCGCAAGTTCGGGTTCGAAAAGGAGTTGACCAGGAACATCCAAGTCGAGAACGACACGCCGCTGATCGAGGACATCCTGCGGGAGATCAACCGGGGCGCCTGGGCGGCGGGTTATACCGGCCAAAGCCCGGAGCGGCTCAAGGCCCATCAGGAGAACTGGCACACTTTCCACACCACGACCTTGAAGGGGCAGGGCGGCCCTTGTGACGGCGAGTATTACGGCCTGCCCTGGCCGTGCTGGGGTACGCCGGAGATGAAGCATCCCGGCTCGCATATCCTCTACGACATCAGCAAAACGATAGCGGAAGGCGGTTCGCCGTTCCGCGCCCGATTCGGCACGGAATACCAGGGCAAGAACCTTTTGGCGGAAGGCTCCTCGAACAAGGGAGCGGATATCCGGGACGGCTATCCCGAATTCAGCGCCGAGTTGCTGAAGAAACTGGGCTGGTGGAAGGATTTGACCGAGCAGGAAAAGAAACTGGCCGAGGGCAAGAACTGGAAGACCGATCCTTCAGGCGGCATCATCCGGGTCGCGATCAAGCACGGCTGTGCGCCTTACGGCAATGCCAAGGCCCGCTGCATCGTGTGGAACTTCCCCGATCCGGTGCCGATCCATCGCGAGCCTTTGTACACGCCGCGCCGCGATCTGGCGGAGAAATACCCGACCTACCAGGACCGCAAGCGCTACTGGCGTCTGCCCACCCGTTACGTCTCGATCCAGCAGCAGGATTTCAGCAAGGATTTTCCGTTGATCATGACGTCGGGGCGTTTGGTCGAATACGAGGGCGGCGGCGACGAAACCCGCTCCAACCCCTGGCTCGCCGAGTTGCAGCAGGACATGTTCGTCGAGATCAACCCGCACGACGCCAACAACGCCGGGGTGCGGCATGGCGAACAGGTGTGGGTCGCCGGCCCCGAAGGCGGACGCATCAGAGTCATGGCTTTCGTCACCGAGCGGGTGCGTCCCGGCGTCGTCTTCATGCCGTTCCATTTCGGCGGCCGTTTCGAGGGGCAGGACTTGCGGCCGAAATACCCGGAAGGCAGCGCGCCGTATGTGCTGGGCGAATCCTGCAATATCGTGTTCACCTACGGCTACGATTCGGTGACGGCGATGCAGGAGACCAAGGTTTCCTTGTGTCGGATAGAGCCGGATTTGGTGACTGAGAAATGAAGTTTGAATGAGATGAAGAGAAAGCTGCCACCAATAAAGCGAAGTACGGTATCTCATTTGAAGAAGCCTGCACGGCTTTCAGCGATCCTTTTTTCATCGACTTTTACGATCCAGACCATTCCGAAGACGAACATCGTTATATCCTCGTGGGGGAAACTCAAAACGGACGTTTGTTATTAGAGCCTATCCCAGTAGGCCGTTCGCCCTGAGCCTGTCGAAGGGTTTTGGAGCCTACTGGGATAGGCTCTTAGTGTCCTATACGGAACGAGAGGATAGTATTCGCTTGATTAGTGCGAGAGAGGCAACCAAAGCGGAGCGAAAAGCGTATGAACAAGGTGGATACGAAACTGAACGATGAACTTCGGTCGGAGTACGACCTGAAGAGTTTACGAGTAAGACGGTTCGGGCCGAAACGAAAAGCGTTTGGTGACGTGGTTCGCTTGGAGCCTGATGTTGCGGAGGCGTTTCCAAATGCCAATGCGGTGAACGAAGCGTTGCGCCTCTTAATCGAGATTGCCAAGCGTTCGGAGCGTCCGACCAAACCAGAAGTAGATTGACATGACTCAGGGTCACAGCGCTGCTGTGCCGACGTCCTATGAATGTCTGCTCGCCTTGCCGGAAAATCTGGTCGGGGAAGTGCTCGGCGCTCGGTTGTATACCGAAACCCGCCCCACAGGCCCACAGCATCTGGTGAAAGGTGAATTGCTCTGCTCACTCGTACCACCTTTTTGCAAAACTCGAAGCGGCTCCGGTCGTTGGCAGATTCTTCCGGAACCCGAGGTCCACTTCATCCGCGATACCGAAGTCGCAGTGCCCGATCTGGCCGGCTGGCTGCGCGAGCGGATGCCCGAGATTCCGAAAGACCATCGCTTCGAAGCGGTGCCCGATTGGGTGTGCGAAATCCTATCGCCCGGCACCGAGAAAAAGGACCGCGCCATCAAGCTGCCTTTGTACGCCCGCTACGGCGTGGCTCATGCCTGGCTGGTCGATCCGCTCGAACGCACCTTGGAAGCGTTCGAGCTGCGCGAGGGTTTTTGGGTGCTGCTGGGCACGCTGAAAGACGAGGACCCTGTATCGATGCGGCCGTTTGACGCCATCACTTTTTCGTTGGCGGAGCTATGGACGTGAGGACTCCGACGGGACGGGTTTTGAAGGGGTAAAGTAAAAGGTCAATGCCTTTAAGTTGCGGGTATGGCTGAAAACAACGTTCCGATTCGTGTTGTAGGGTGGGTTAGGCGCGCATCGCACGGAACCAGTAAAGTTCCTGTGGTGCTTTCGCGCGCCGTAACCCACCACGCAAGGCCGCGGAACCGGTGGGTTACGGCGCGCAGAGAGTCCCGTTGTCATGGAATGGTTCGTGGCAGCGCGCCTAACTCACCCTACAATCGTTTTCAAGTAGAACAGGATGTTATTGGCGGCCGAATTCTAAGCCTGTCATTCCGATATTCCCTGCCGGCTGACGGCTTAACCACATTGCCAGGATAGGGGCGATTCAAGGTCATTTGAACTGTCGGATTTAATTGTTCCAAACGTATTTGAACCATGGCCCGAATGAAGTTTCTTTGCGACGAAGAGCGCTGCATCGAATGCAACGCCTGCGTCACCGCGTGTAAAAATGAGCACGAAGTCCCTTGGGGCGTCAATCGTCGGCGGGTGATCACGCTGGACGACGGATTGCCTGGAGAGAAAACCATTTCCGTCGCGTGCATGCATTGTTCCGATGCGCCTTGCCAGGCGGTCTGTCCGGTGGACTGTTTTTACACCACCGAGGACGGCGTCGTGCTGCACGACAAGGACCTGTGCATCGGTTGCGGCTATTGCTTCTACGCCTGTCCGTTCGGTGCTCCGCAATACCCGCAGGACGGCGCTTTCGGCGCGCGCGGCAAGATGGACAAGTGCACGTTTTGCGCCGGCGGTCCGGAACAGGATCATTCCGAGGAAGAGTTCAAGAAATACGGCCGGAATCGTCTAGCCGAGGGCAAGCTTCCCCTCTGCGCCGAAATGTGTTCCACCAAGGCGCTGCTCGCGGGCGACGCCGACATGGTGGCAGACATCTTCCGCGAACGGGTGGTTCGCCGCGCCGGCAACGATAATCCGGATTTGCAGCGCCAGCCGCAGGGCAAGCCCTGGGGCTGGGAGACCGCTTACAAGGAAGGGTAGGCAGCATGAGACGGCTTGGCCTGTTCTTGCTGATCATTCCAATCCTGCAAGGCTGTTACGAAGATCCGGACGTGACTCTGCACCGGGCTCATGAATATAAAGGCAAGGAAGACCGCCATGTGGGCGATGCGGGCTACCGGCGGGAGCAGTTGAGATTGCGCTTCACGACCGTACAGAGCGACCGTTAGCATGATGACTCAAGTTCAAAAAGCGTCGTTTTGGCGGATTTTGTCGGCTTTCGCGCTCATGCTGGTTCTGCTGGCGATCTCCGGAACGCTGCGAGCCCATGAAGGCGAGAGACACGAACTGCACAAGGCTGAATCGGTGGTGAATCCCAGATCCGACTATTGGCGGCAGGTGCGGGAAGGCGTTCAGGGCTACACCGCGGTCAAGGGACAGGAGACGAACGTTCTGATCCAGGGCGGCGGCCAGAATTGGCGGCGGCTCCGGAACGGCCCCATAGCGAGCTACGGCGGCGTTCTCTTGGGAGTTGTGGTTTTCGCGCTCGGAGCGTTTTATCTCTGGCGCGGACAGGTAAAGCTCAGCCAGCCCCGATCCGGCGAAACCCTGGTGCGCTGGACGCTCGCCGAGCGGGTTCTGCATTGGTACACGGCGCTGCTGTTCATTTTTCTGGCGATTACCGGTTTGAGTTTGCTCTATGGTCGAGCGCTGCTGATTCCGCTCGTGGGGCATAAGGCCTTTTCCGTCTACGCCGAGATTGCCAAGCTGCTGCACAACTTCATCGGCCCCTTGTTCATCGTCGGTTTGTTGCTCATGTTTGTCGCGTGGGTCAGGGACAATCTTCCGAGCCGGATCGATATCGACTGGCTCAGGGCCTTCGGAGGCATGGTCGGCGATCGCCATCCGTCCGCCGGACGCATGAATGCCGGCGAAAAAATGTGGTTCTGGATTTTGACGGGCGGCGGGCTGGCGGTGAGTGCGAGCGGTCTGCTGCTGGATTTTCCCAATTTCGGCCAGGAACGTTGGCTATTGCAACTGTCGCATCTGATTCATGTCGTTTTCGCTTTGGTTCTGATGGCGGGAGCCTTGGGACACATCTATATAGGCACGATCGGGACGGAAGGAGCACTCGAAGGCATGGTGCGCGGAAGAGTCGACAAGAGCTGGGCGATTCAGCATCATGATTTGTGGTGCGAGCAACTCGCCGCGGACGAATCCGGCTCTTCGGTTCCCGACAGGCCGCCCCTTCCGGAGACGAGCCGCATCGCCTCGTGATGTCTCTTTATTTTCTTACCTGAAGGAGTGATGGCTATGACGGACCGTGTCTATAAACTGATCGAAATCGTCGGGACTTCGCCGCACGGAACGGACGAGGCCACCCGAAATGCCATAGAAAAAGCATCGAAAACGGTCAAGAACCTGGACTGGTTCCAAGTTGTCGAAACGCGGGGTCAGATTGCCAACGGCAAAATCGCCCATTATCAAGTGGTCTTGAAGGTCGGATTTCGGCTCGAAGACTGAGTCAACCGCTACATTCGTATGGACGTCCAAAATCGCCCTTCGTGGTCGAAGGCTTTCTAATTTTCGGGAATTCACATGGTTTTCAAGCCCAGATTCTATTTTCTCGTTGGTTTTCTGTTTTGCATGGGGCTGCTCGCGGCCGCTCTTTATTTCCAATTTTCCGGCGGGCTGGAGCCCTGTCCGCTATGTGTGTCCCAGCGCATCATGGTTTTCGCCGTCGCATTGGTGATGCTGGTTGCGGTTCTGCATAATCCGAAGAGGACTGGGGTCAAGGTCTACGCGATTCTCGGGTTCGTCATGGCCGTGCTGGGCGGAACGGTTTCGGCCCGGCATGTCTGGCTGCAGCATTTGCCGCCGGAGGAAGTGCCGGCCTGCGGTCCGGGATTGGAATACATGTTCCAGTATTTTCCCTTGACCGAGACCCTCAAGGCGATGCTGAACGGGACCGGAGACTGCGCCAAAGTCGATTGGACGCTGCTCGGGCTCAGTATGCCCGCCTGGGTGTTGATCAGCTTCTTCATCTTGGCGCTGCTCAGCCTTACCCAATTCTGGAACAGTTCGGCTGTGCGTGGAGATCAACGATATTTTTCGACTAAGAGCGAACTGCCGTTTCGCTGAAGGCGTTAACGCGAAGCATTAAGGCATCATTAGATAATGATGGCGAGATTCGACAGTTGTGGCTTTGCCGATACACATGTCACGGAAAGGTCACATTTGCAACGTACATTGAACGATTATCCGAAGGAGTGAGTATCGAGAATGTCCGTGATAAACGTGCTCGTTGTCGAAGATGAAGATGCGATTCGTGAAATGCTTGGTTTGGTCCTGGAACAGGCCGAGTTCGCCGTCAGGGCCGTTGCGGATACCCACCAGGCGCAATCGGCCTTGAATGAGTCGGTTCCCGATCTGATTTTATTGGACTGGATGTTGCCCGGCTTGAGCGGCGTCGAATGGGCTCGCCGTCTCAAGAAAGACAAACAATATAGCGAAATTCCCATCATCATGATCACCGCTCGCGGCGAGGAAGAAGATAAAATCCGGGGGTTGGATGTCGGGGCCGACGATTATGTCACCAAACCGTTCTCGCCGCGCGAATTGATAGCGCGGATCAAGGCGGTTCTTCGGCGTAGCAACAAGTACGGCAAGGGCGGAAGAATCGAGATTGGCGGGATCGCGTTGGATGTCGACGAACATAGGGTTAGCATTGCCGACAGCCACGTTATTCTGAGTCCGACCGAGTACCGATTATTGGAATTCTTCCTCACCCATCCCGACAAGGTCTACAGCCGTAGCCAGTTGCTCGACCAGGTTTGGGGACGAAGTTCATTCATCGAGGAACGCACCGTCGATGTCCACATCCGGCGCCTGCGCAAGATCCTGGCCGAACATGACCGCGAGGAGGTTATCCAGACGGTGCGCGGTTTCGGATACCGTTTTTCTGAGAACTTGTGAAAAACCTACTGCGCGGTTCGAGTCCGCACCTGCGATGCTCAACGTACCCCTTTGTACGCCTGCGCTTTTCACGCCGGACCTCCGTGTCCGGCACCCTGTGGGCGGCAACTGCCGTGCAAATCGGCATTCCTGCCGATTTGTCGGCGCGGACTCGAACCGCTCGCGACGGTTTTTTTACAACCCCTGACCAAACCTGATTCATGTCGAGCCCCTGGCGATCGGAATTTTCCTTTCTCTTTTTAACACTGTTAGTTGGCACTTTCCTCGGTAAGGTCCTGAACAGTTTCGCCGTCGTGCTCTGGTTTTGTCTGCTGGCCTATCTGGCGAGACAGCTTTTTTATGCAAATCGGCTGCTGGTTTGGCTGCGCAGCGGCAGATCCGGCCAGCCGCCTCAGGGCAACGGCGTCTGGGAAGAAATCTATTACCTCATCTATCGCTTGAGGCGACGCAACAAGCGTCGCAAAAAGCAGCTCATCCGGATGCTCGAGCGTTTCCGCACGGCGACGGCGGCATTACCGGATGCAACCGTGGTGCTGGGGCCTCGGGATGAAATCGATTGGTTCAACGAAGCGGCCGAGCGCCTGCTGGGGCTGCGCCGTGGCGATATCGGCCAGCAGATCGGCAATCTGCTGCGCCATCCGAAGCTCAGCCAATACCTCCAGACTGCCGATTATCGTGCTACGGTCAGCATTCCATCGCCCCTCGCCGAAAACATGCAGCTTGAAATTCGCATCGTGCCTTATGGAGAAGATTTGCGCCTTCTGGTCGCGCAGGATGTGACTCAACTGCGATTTATGGAGCGCGTGCGCAGCGATTTCGTGGCGAACGTGTCCCACGAACTGCGCACGCCGCTGACGGTCTTGAAAGGTTATCTTGAAACCTTGGGCCAGGTGGATGGATCTCTGCCGGAATCGCATCTGAAAGTGTTTCAGCGCATGGAGGAACAGACGGCCCGGATGGAAAGCTTGGTCGACGGCCTTCTTGCACTGACGCGATTGGAGTCGGCGGCGCATCAGACGGTGCAAAAGCGGATAAACGTTCCGGCGATGCTGCAAGACATTTGCGACGAGGTCAAGCTCTTGGCCGACGAACACCCCGCCATCGAGCTGGTCCTCGAAACCGACGCCCATTTGCTGGGCGCCGAGCAGGAATTGCGCAGCGCGTTTTCAAACCTGATCGTCAATGCGGTGAAATATACGCCAGCCACGGGCCGGGTTACCGTGCGTTGGCGCTGCGAGGGCAAGGGAGCTAGGCTGGACGTCGAGGACACCGGGCCGGGCATCGCGCAACACCATCTGCCGCGGCTTACCGAACGGTTTTACCGGGTTGCCGTTGACGGATGTAAGAATAAAGGCGGGTCCGGGCTTGGATTGGCTATCGTCAAGCATGCGCTGTCCCGGCACGGCGGAGAGCTCAAAATTGCGAGCACGCTCGGGCGGGGCAGTTGCTTCAGCTGTAGTTTCCCCGAAGATCGAATCGTGCGGGTCGACTCCCGCACCGATGCCAAGCTCGCGCAAAGAATGTGATATCCAGAGCGGATAGACGAGTTGCCGGTTCCGTCCGTCTCGGCTCGCGTGGGCAGCCGAGCCGTCGGTTTTCGGGTTTGATACGGCAGGGAATTCACCTCTTTCTCGCTGCGGTGCTTTTGGCTGGGGGCGCCGGTGCCGTATACGGATCATCCGAAGGGGCGGAGACCGTCAGCGGGGATGCCGGCAGCGACGAGCTCGGGGCGAGTGACCTCGGCAGGCTGATCCGGGATTGGACCAGCGCGTTTCAGCGAGATCATGCCGGGGCTACGATTCGCTTGCGCCCGACCCGCTCGCTCGCTTCACCGGGCGCATTCGACGAGGCGCGCGGGGATGCGATTTACGTCGGCTATCGGCTGAACCGCGAGGCAATCGATGGTTTTTCACGAAAACTCGGTTACAAGCCAACCCCGATTCGAGTTGCTCTCGATGCGGTAACGATTTTCGTACACCGGGATAATCCGATCCGAGGCATGACGCTGGCCCAGGCCGGCTCAGTTTTCTCGCGTTCGCCGATGTGTCGAGGTGCTCGGTACCTGGCGACCTGGGGAGCGTTGGGCTTGATCGGGGAATGGCGAACCCGGCCGTTACAGGTATTTGCGATCGGATCCGCCGACGATGTGTACGATTATTTTAGCGAGCAAGTCCTGTGCGGAGGCGCACTGGGTGAATTCGTTCAGGTGCGACCCGATTCCGGCTCGGTCGCCGGCGCCGTGAGTGAATCCTTGAATGCCATCGGTTACGGCCGAGGCGGCTCGACAACTGCACCCGTGAAGCCAGTACCGCTGGCGGTAGACGCGAATATGCCTTTTGTTGCACCGAGCGAGCGCAATGCCGTTAGCGGTGCTTATCCGCTGACGCGGTTTCTCCATATATATGTCAATAAGAGCCCGAATAGACCGCTAGCGAGTATGCAAGCGGATTTCGTCCGATTTGTGCTGTCGGCGGAAGGTCAGCAAATTGCCAGCCGCTACGGATACATCCCGGTTACCCCGGATGTTGCAAAAAAGGAACAGAAATTGATTGGCACAGGGCAACCGTGAGGTTGGGCCGAACTATTGAATTGAGCATTTTCCTTCAATTCAGTTGCGCCGCGGCTGATCCGCGACTAAGATTGTGCCTGTTGTAAGTTTTCAAATCTTGTTGGTATTCCAACTACAGGGAGATGGATATGTTGAAAAAAATTCTAATTGCTTTGGGCATAGCAAGCGTCGCGGCGACAGCAGTGCAGGCCGAGGAGCATTTTATGGATGATCGGTGGTATGTCGCCCCGTTCGGCACATACTTCAATCCGGGCGGCGACCGTAATGCGAAAGACGATTGGGGCGCTGGCTTGGGAATCGGTAAGATCATCAACGAATATTTCAATGCCGAGGTCAGAGGTTTTTGGCAACACCTGAATGGCAAGGGCTATAACGGCGATCTTACCGGCGGCACCGTGGACCTGCAGTATTACTTCATGCGCGATGTGTTCTCGCCGTATGCGGTTATCGGCGCCGGTGGCATGAATACCAGCGCAGCCGGCAGAAGCGGCGCATCGTTCATCGGCGAGGCTGGCGTCGGTGCGACTTATGAGTTGCACGACAACTTCCTGCTCCGCGGCGATGTCCGTTATCGCTACGTCTACGAAGGAAATGGCGGCGTATACCGGAACGAAGACGATTTCCACGACATGGTCGTCAATCTCGGCTTTGTTGTTCCCTTCGGCGAGAAACCGAGAGCCGTGGCAGAAGCAGAACCTACTCCGGCGCCCGCAGACGATTGTGCTGCCCGCGACTCTGACCGTGACGGCGTGAACGATTGCGACGACAAGTGCCCCGGCACCATGGCTGACTCGAAAGTCGACGACCAAGGCTGTCCGATCAGAATCGAGCTTAAGGGCGTCAACTTCAAATATAACTCGGACGAGCTCACCGAGAACGCGAAAAGCATTCTGGACGGTGTTGTTGAGCAGCTCGTTGCTTCAAACGAAATGCGCGATATCGAAGTCCAGGGACACGCCAGCAGCGAAGGAAGCTCTCAGTACAATCTGAAGCTTTCGCAGCGCCGTGCTCAATCGGTGGCAGATTACCTGAAGTCCGCAGGCTTGAAGAATCGACTGTATGCGAAAGGTTACGGCGAGGACTATCCGATCGCCGACAACAGCACGGAAGCCGGTCGCGAGCAGAACCGCCGCGTTCAGCTGGTCTTTATGGGTGAATAAATACACCGCAATATCAAGCGGCATGGTTGCCTGATAGCAACCGCCGTCAATCAAAAACCCGCTCCCCGGAGCGGGTTTTTTCTGCTCGTTTTAATACTAAAATGTCGTGGAACTAGGCTATTGTGCTGGTTCGTTCCTCGTGCAACCCGTCCGCAGGTAAATTGTGAATAAGCGTGTTAATTTTTTCGCTGCATTGTTTGCAGCGCCTCTGATGATGCAGGCTGCATCCGCTGCCGAAATGCGCGGCTTTGTGCATATTAATGGCTCGAATGTTGTTAGGCCGTTTGCCGATGCAGTGGCCGACCGAATCAGCAAGTCCGGCAAGATCAAGCGGCCATGGGTCGAGTCGAACAGTACCGGCGGTGGAATTCAGTTGTTTTGCGAGCCCGAAACCGGCGAATCTCCCGATATCGTCAATGCTTCGAGGCCGATGAAAAAATCGGAATTCGAAGCCTGTCAGGCATCCGGCATAAAGAACATCGTCGAGGTAAAGATCGGATATAGCGGCCTAGTGCTCGCGCACTCCAAGAAGGTGCCGGCGCTGGATATCACCCGGAAAGAGTTGTTTTTGGCTTTAGGAAAAAAGGTGCCTGATCCTAAATGCAAGAATTGCGACACGCTGGTCCCGAATCCCTATAAGACCTGGAAAGACATCAATCCGTCGCTGCCCGATACGAAGATCGAAGTCGTCGCTCCGCCGATCGGTTCCGGCATACGTGAACTGTTCGAAGAGGCCGTCTCGAAGGCTGGGTGCGAGAGTTTTCCCTTCATTGCCGCTTGGAAGGAAACGCAGAAGGCCAAGTATAAGGAAGTCTGCTTCACCGCCCGCAGCGATGGCGCCTATATCGAAGAAAGCGGAAATGCGATAGCGGCCATGTTGGCCAAGAACCCCGGGCTGTTGGGGTTTGTGTCGTACAAACAATATGCGGGCAATACCGATCGGCTGAATGCCGCTCGTATCGACGGAGCCGTCCCGAGTGTCGAGAGCATTGCGGCAAACCGTTACCCCATCGCCAGACCCTTGTTCCTCTATTTCAAGGCGGATCATGTCGGCAAAGTGAAGGGGCTGCAACAATATCTCGCCGAGTTTACGAATGACAAAGCGTGGGGCGAGAAAGGCTATCTTGCTCAGCTGGGATTGGTCCCGATGTCCGCGGAAGAACGTAAACTCTACGCAGCAGATGTGAAGAAGCGAAAGCCGATGTCGGCGCCGATCGACACGGTCGCCGCAAGCCGAAGCTTGCCGGATGCGCAGCGCGTGGCTCGCTAAGGTCGTGCTGTTCGCCTTGACGGCGTTAGCACTGAGTCGAGGAGGTTCCATGGCTTCGTCGAGAATTTCAGATTGTCCGGATAGTCCCAATTGTGTGTCCAGTCTCTCTCGGGATCAGGATCATTACGCGAGTCCCTTTCGCGTGGACATAGCGCCTGACGAAGCTTGGGCGGCCCTGAAGCGCGTATTGGGGGCGGAACCCCGCACCCGGGTTGTCGAGGAGGACAAGGAGCGATGGTATCTCCGTGCCGAGGCCACGAGCCGTCTTTTCCGATTCGTGGACGACGTGGAATTCCAGCTCGTTCCGGAGGAGCGTCTCATGCATGTTCGCTCGGCTTCGCGCGTCGGCTATTGGGACTTGGGCGTCAACCGCCGGCGGGTCGAGCGCTTGCGCGAAGCCCTGAAGCGTGAGGGTTTGTGACGATAACCGCGATGCGGTGGAAGAGACGATGTATCCGTTGGATTTAAGCGAAATCGACCGTTTCTTGGAAGAGGATGTCGGTTCCGGCGACTTGACCGCTTCGATTGTTCCGGAGCACGCAACGGCGAGAGCGCGGGTGATCACCCGCGAGTCCGTCGTGCTGTGCGGGCAGGCATGGTTTGCCGCCGTTTTCGCCCGACTCGGCGGTTCGGTTCAAATCGACTGGCAGGTGGCCGAGGGCGAACAAGTCGAGGCAGGCGCCGAGCTGTGCGCGATGCGAGGCCCCGCCCGAGCGCTCCTGACCGGCGAGCGCACGGCGCTCAATCTTCTACAGACTCTGTCGGGCACCGCGACCTTGGCGCGAGCTTATGCCAAAGCCGTGGACGGCACCAAGGCGAAGGTCCTCGACACTCGCAAGACCATTCCCGGCCTCAGGAAGGCACAGAAATACGCCGTCCGCTGCGGCGGCTGTGATAACCATCGGATGGGACTCTACGACGGCATTTTGATCAAGGAAAACCATATCCTGGCTTGCGGGTCCATCGAAAAAGCCGTGCACGCCGCGAAAGCCCTGGGCGCTAACGTGCCGATCGAAGTCGAAGTGGAAAATCTCGATGAATTGCAGCAAGCCTTGGCGGCCGGCGCCGAGCGGATTCTTCTGGATAATTTCACGATTGCGATGATGCGGGAAGCGGTTACCGAAACCGCAAGCCGCGCCAAGCTCGAGGTATCGGGCAACGTGACCTTGGATACCATCCGGCAGATCGCCGAGACCGGGGTGGATTACATTTCGGTCGGTGCCCTGACCAAGAACGTTCGAGCAACCGATTTGTCGATGCGGATCTCGATTACCGCCTGAGCTCTGCGAGTCAGTCGGCCAAAGGCAAGGTTTTGTCGGGATTCAAAATGCCGTTCGGATCAAACTGACGTTTGACGGCGCGCATCAATTCCAGGGCGCCGGCGTCGATTTCCCGGTCAACGTAATCCCGCTTTTCGAGGCCGACGCCGTGCTCCCCGGACAAGGTACCGCGCAGCCGCAGCGCCAGCGAAAAAATCTCCCCCAGGCACTCGTGAGCCTTTTCGGTTTCGCCGGGTTTGGCGGGATCGAACAGCAGGTTGACGTGAATATTCCCGTTTCCCGCATGGCCGAAGTTGACGATCGCCAAGTCATACCGCTGCGACAGCTCGTTTAGTCCGGCGATCAGCAAAGGCAGCTCGGTGACGGGCACTACCACGTCTTCGTTGATTTTCTTCGGCGCGACCTTCCGCAGCGCCGGCGACAGCGCCTTGCGCGTTTGCCATAAGGCTTCGACTTCATCGGCGGTCGCCGCGACCCGAAACTCCAGAAGCCCCTCGTTTTGAGCGGCGCGCCGCACGCTCTCGATCTGTACCGCCATTCCCTCGGCAAATCCGTCCACTTCGACCATTAGTAAAGCACCGGCGAGCTCCGGCAAGTCGGCGCGAGAGTAACGGCGAATCAGTTCGATTGCGTTTCCATCGATGAATTCGAGGGCGCAAGGAACCGCAGGTTGAGCCATGATTCGGGTGATGGCTTCCGTAGCATGGTCCAAATCGGCATAGATCGCCCGCATGGTACGTTTGGCTTCCGGCAACGGCGTCAGCTTGAGCGTCGCCTCGGTAATCAGCGCGAGCGTTCCCTCCGAGCCCAATAGCAGTCGGGTCAGGTCGTACCCGACGACGCCCTTGGTGGTGAAGACGCCCGTACGGATCTCCGTCCCCAAACCGGTCACAGCTCGCAAGGCGAGGGTGTTTTCGCGGGGAGTGCCGTATTTCACCGCACGTGGGCCGGCGGAATTGTAGGCGAGATTCCCGCCTACGCTGCAAAAGGCGGCGCTGGTCGGGTCGGGCGGCCAGAAGAAGCCGTGCGGTTTGAGAAAGTCCTGTAGCGCCTGGTTGGTCAGGCCCGGCTCGACGACGATGTAGCGGTTGCCCGGCGAGAATGCCACAATCTGGTTCATCCGCTCGAACGAAGCCACAACTCCACCCCGTAAAGGCACTGTCGCGCCGGTCGTGCCGGTGCCGCGGCCGCGCGCGGTCAAAGGCACCCGATGCTCGTTGCACAAGCGGGCCAGTTCGACCGTCTGGGTGTGGCTGGTCGGGAAAACGACCGCTTCCGCCAGGGCTTGACGGCGGCTGTTGTCGTAGCCGTAAGCCCAGCAATCGGCGGGGTCCGTGTAAAGCGAGCCGGGTGGGAAAATTTGCGCCAACCGGTTCAAAAAGGCGCTGGGTAAAGCCAAAGAATCAGTCCCCGAACAATTGGTGGTCGATCAAATCGCACAGGCAGTGCGTGATCAGCAGGTGGACTTCCTGTATTCGGGCCGTGGTCTCCGAGGGTACGCGGATCTCGATATCGGTTTCCAGCAGCAAGGGCGACAGCGCTCCGCCGTCCCGGCCGCTCAGGGCCAGCACCGACATGTCCCGATCATGGGCGGCAGTAACCGCGCTCAAAATACTGGAGGAATTGCCGCTGGTGGTGTAGACGACGAGAAGATCGTTGCTGTGGCCCAAGGCTCTGATTTGCTTGGCGAAAACGTCGTCGAACCGATAATCGTTGGCAATCGAGGTCAAGGTCGATGTGTCGCAAGTGAGCGCGATAGCGGGCAGGCCGGGGCGCTCCCGCTCGAAGCGATTCAGCATCTCGGAAGAAAAATGCTGCGCTTGCGCTGCCGATCCGCCGTTGCCGCAACAAAGAATTTTGCCGTCGCTGAGTAAACACTGAGCCAGCCTGACTCCGGCAATTTCGATGATCTCTCCGAGCCTGGCCAGCGATTCGCGGCTTGCTTCAACGCTGGTCTCGAATTGACGAAAGACTCGTTCTTGTAAATTCATGCCTTGCTATCAAAGTTGCGTAGCGAAAACCTTAAAATCGGTTAAGTCGCCTGAAAAGCATCTTTCACCCATTTTACAGCAAGCCCGCCGTTTGCGGGGGCCAGCGCCGCCACATCGAAACGAGCCGGCCGATCCATCCGCTTTTCCCGAAGAAAGTGGGCGGCGCTTGCCAACAGCTTTGCTTGCTTGCGCCGATCCACGCTCTCCAGTGCACCGCCGAACTGGATACTTCCCCTATAGCGGACCTCCACAAACACGATGGCGCACCCGTCTTCCATAATCAGATCGATTTCACCGTATCGGCAGCGGTAATTGCGCTCTATCAGCCGCAGGCCATGGGTCTGCAAAAAAGTCAGCGCTTCTTCCTCGGCGATACGCCCTTTGGCCTGGCCAAGGGTGGTCATTTCAGCGCCTTTACCGGAGCCCCGGAGCACTATCGCCCGGTTTCAGAAGCGGTGCGATTCCCCGTGGTTGCGGAACTCCGTCTTCAAATTGGGCGCAATGGAGCTGGCGCTGAATGCGGTTGCCGGTGCCCAGCGAGAGCGTGCCGGTCGCGCCGGTGTACCGAAACTGCGGTTCTGTCTTGAATCGTTCGAGTTCCGGAAGCAAACGGTAAGCATCGATCCCCAGCGCGACAAGTCTCAGGTAATCCGACGGCGTTTGTTGAATCTGCTTGCTCAGCGCTTGATGGGACAGTGGACCACTTTCGGCCGGATCGAGTAACCACGGAATGTCGCAGAAAATCAGTCCGTTCAAATCTCGATCGGCTTCCGAGTCGGCCCTGCCGCCGTACACGTGAGAGGTAGCGTAGACCGGGAGATGCTCGCCATTGTGAAAGGCGATCTGAGGCAGAATCAGATGAGCATCGCGGGCGTCGCTGATGAGAAAGATGAAATCCGCGCCTTGTTTGGTGACCGACGGAACGGTCGGGAAGGAAAGCTGGGCATGCGTGGCAGAAGGTGCCGCGGAAATCAGTTCTCTTACCGAGGCGGTGAAATCCTCGCCGTGATACGGATAGGTCTTGATCGCACGAATGTTCCCCCCGAGCTGGTTCCAATAGGCCGCAAAGTGCTTGATCATGCGCTGGCCGAACTGATTCGCCGGCGCCAGCACCAGTGCACTCTGACGTCCGTCGAACCAGGCGCTCCCGGCTGCTTGCTCGACCTCGTGCTCCGGGGTGAGGCCGAACTGATAGACCCGGTCATTGCTGACCTCCGGCGTTTGGTTGAGTCCTAGGACGGGGACGGGCAAATCCCCCACTTTGGCCAAGACGGCCACGTCGTCCTTGATCAAGGGGCCGACGATCACTTTCGCGCCCCCATCGGCGAATTTCCGATAGAGCTGATAGATGTCTCCCGACTGGGTGTCGACGAACCGCAAAGGCGGCTTTGCGGTATTGGTATCCGCATAGTAGGCGGCAAGCATGCCCGTGCGCAGGGCCTGGGCAGCGGGAGCATAGGAACCTGACAGAGGCAGCATTACGCCAATGAACGCTCCGGAGCCGGGCGCGGCTGCCGTAGGCGGTCTCGTTCCCGTTTGAGCCAGGCCCGGAGGCGGGCTTTGACGCTGGCTCAATAGCCCTTGCAGGAATGCCCCGTCGGCGGGATGTCCGGGAAAGCGAATCCGCCACTTGGCCAATTCCGTGTTCAATCCGGCCGGAGGCGTGGACTTGACGATCTGGGTCAAATTCATCCAGCCGCCCAATATATCGGGCGGGGGAGGTTGCATGGCGGTCAGGACTTTTTCGGGAATCCGGCTCAGCGCGTCAAAAATGGCCTCATTATTTTTCTGCACAGCGTCGGGACGCGTGAGAAGTTGGCCGAGCCTGACACGCTCCCTGGCGCTTTCCAGCATGTTGCCCAACTGGTTATAAGCCGAAGCGCGCAGTGTGTGATAATGCACCTTTTGCGACGGCTCCAGCCGCCCTGAGGGCAGGTTATCGAGCTTGGCCAAGGCCTCCCGTGCTCGGCCCACGTTGAGATCCAGTCTGCTTTGCAGAAGCGTGTAATCGTACCGGTCCACGGTCTCCAGTTCGTCGGGAGCGACGGCATCGGCCAGCCGTTTCGCCGTTCTTCCATCGCCCGCCCGGAGAGCCGAATCGGCGGCTCGAAGCCGGTAGTAATCGGGATCGCCCGACGTTTCCGCAAGCTGCTGAAATAATCTGATCGCTCCCGCATAGTCGCCGCTCTGGAGCAGGCTTTCGGCCTGCGCGGCGCGCGCATCCATGGCTCCGCGTCTGGTGGTGTCGCGGGCGCAAGCGGCTGCCATCAGTATGAGGAGAGCGAGACAGAGGCGGATCAATAGAGACATAGGCGGGATTCCGTTCGAGAAAGCGAGGAGTTTGATAGTGAGGCAAACAGAACCCGGCATACTATACCTAGTAGCGACACCCATCGGCAATCTAAGGGATATTACGTTCCGCGCCATCGACGTTCTGCAGCAAGTCGATCTCATCGCTTGCGAAGACACCCGGCACAGCCGGCCGCTTCTGGACCACTACGGGATTTCCACGCCGACCGCGGCATTCCACGAGCATAACGAGGATGTCGCTTCGGTGCGGCTGGCCGAACGCTTGCAGCGGGGCGAGTCCATTGCCCTCATCTCGGATGCCGGAACGCCGCTGATCAGCGATCCCGGATTTCCCCTGGTGCGGGCGGTTCGGGCCGCAGGTATTCGCGTCGTTCCGATTCCGGGGCCGTGTGCTCTCATCGCAGCCCTTTCGGCGTCCGGCCTTCCCGCCGACCGTTTTGCCTTCGAGGGATTTCTGCCGCGAAAATCGTCGGCGCGCAAGGCTAGTTTGGAGGCCCTGCGGAATGATTCGAGAACGCTGATTTTTTACGAATCCAGTCATCGCGTGTTCGAAAGTGTAGCGGACATCGCGGCGATTTTTCCGTCTGATCGGCGATTGGTCATTGCCCGAGAGTTGACCAAGCTATTCGAAACGATAGTGGATACACGGGTCGGCGAGGCGCTCTCGCTCCTCGAAAGCGATCCGAATATGGAAAAAGGGGAATTCGTCCTGGTGCTGGAAGGCGCGCCCGATCTCGGCAGGACGGAAGGGCTTACCGTGGATGAGGAACGAGTATTGCGGATTCTGCTCGAGGACTGTTCGGTCAAGACGGCAGTGTCCTTGACCGTAAAGATCACCGGAGCGCGTCGGGAAACGGTTTACCGGACGGCGCTCCGATTGACTGAAGAGTGGCGTAAGACCGATTGACTAGCCGTGTCTAGCGAAACTGTGAGTGGAGGTCGATCTTTGAGCCGATTTATTGAGGACGATCCGGACGCTCGGAATCGCGTAAGGAATGATCGGAAGAGGCATTGGGACGCGCGGACGGCTTCCTTCCATTACCATTGGTCAGCTTCTGAATCATATCGTCCCATGAGCTGTATTGCTTGAAATCGGGATGGCCGGCTGCGATCTTGGTGTTGACCTCTTGCTTCGCCATTTCGATGACTTCGTCGGGTGTCTTTCCGTCCACGGTATTGACGAAGGCATCCGGTCCTTCTTCCGATTTGATTTTGTCTAAAATTCCCAAGGCGGTATCGAACAAAACGCGTTCGTCCGTATTGAGGTAGCGTTTGACTTGGATTGCCGATTTATAAACCGCTTCCCGCGAGGTCCCATTGATTTCCTCGGACCGCGACATAAACGCGGGCAGAAAGTAAATGACGGCAAGCAATGCCAGAAAAAGACCGGCTAGTATTTTCATTGTTTATCTCCGAAAGTATTGGGGGCGAACATTATATAATCTCGCTGCAACGTTGATGTCAAAAGCTCTCGCAGCGTCACGCCGAAGTCAAAGTCCTGCCTCGCGCCTTTTTATCATTTATTAATTTGGGGTACTTCTATGGCTCGAGATCGCGTTTTCAGGACAATATGGATTGTTTTAAGTTTTACGCTTGTAGCGTGCGCCCACGACATGAGGGTGATGAAAATGGAGGAGGCACTGAACAGCTATGGTTCAGCTATTCGATGGGGAGCTTTCCAAAAAGCCTGGGATTTTCAGACCGACAAACAGAAACGGGCGCCTGATTTCAAGGCGCTCAAAAATATAAAAGTTACCGGCTACGATTCAGTATTCCGGACGGTGCAGAATGAGGGAACAATCGTGCTGCAAACCGTCGAGATTCGCTATATCGATAATGAGCGGCTCGTGGAAAAAAGCCTGACCGACGAGCAAAAATGGCATTTTGACGTCGAAAAAAAGCAGTGGCTATTGGATAGCTCTTTTCCAAAATTCGAATAGCATGATTCAAGCGTTCAAAATCTAAAGCCATATCCCATCGCGTGACGAGCCAGCAAGCGCTTCGCCGGCGGGAAGCAATCCAGGGCGATCATGGCGGCATTACGCGCCAAGGCGAAGGGTGGAAAATCGGTGCAGAACGCTCGTATCAGGCCGTCGGTAAAATGGATCGTATTGGCCAGATCTCTCTGCCGGGCTCGGGCGTAACGATCGAGGAACGCTTTTTCGCCGATATCTTCGTTGAACGCCAGTTTGGTGAGCAATCGCTCCGCCAGGGATGCCGCATCACGGAGACCTAAGTTGAAGCCTTGACCGGCAACGGGGTGAACCTGATGCATCGCGTTGCCGATCAAGAGGACACGATCGTCCGCCATCTTCTCTGCCCGGATCAGCTTGAGCGGAAAACCTTGCCGTCGCGATGCCAGTTGAATTTTCCCTAGCCAATAACCGAATGCCGACTGCAAGTTTGCGGTGAAGTTCGCGTCGGATTCACTCAAGAGTTCGTCGGCCTTCTGATCCTTCATCGTCCAGACCACCGAGCATTTTTTGCGCTCCAAGGGCAGCAGGGCCAACGGGCCGGCGGTCGTGAAACGCTCGTAAGCCGTGAAGTTCACATCTGCCTCCGTGCTGACTTCAGTCACGATCGCCGTCTGTCCATAGTCCCGGACGTTTTGTTCTATTCCTAGGAGCCTTCTCACTGTGGAATTTCCGCCGTCGGCGGCAACCACCAAAGCGGCCGTGAGATTGAGGCACTCCTCGCCTTTCTTGAGGGTGACGCACACGCCATTCGGGCCTGCTTTGAGACCGATGACCCGCGCCGGGCATATCGGCTCCGCATCGAGTCCGCGCAGTTCCCGAGCAATGCGATCCTCCAGCGTTCGGGCGACGATGACATGGCCCAGCGCGTCGACTCCTTTTTCAAGAGCATGCAGCCGCGTTTTTCCGAAACGGCCGCGATCGGAGACATGGATATGACGGATGGGCATGGCTTTGGGCGCCACGTCTTGCCATACGCCGAGCCGGTCGAGAATTTGGACCGTGCCTCGCGCTAGGGCCAAGGCGCGATCGCCGGCCGTCAGGGCCTGTCGTTGGGTTTCCGTCAGCGCTTCGACGATTCCCACGCGAAGCGGCGCGTCCCGCAGGGCCAGAGCGAGACTACCTCCGACCAGTCCGCCGCCCACGATCAATAGATCGAAATCGTGGTTCATTCGGGATTCGCCATGAATGCTTCGATTTCCGCTACCGTTTTGGGCAGTCCGGCCGTGAGGATTTCGCAACCGTCTTTGGTGACCAAAACATCGTCTTCGATTCGGATGCCGATGCCGCGCCATTTGGGATCTACGTCATGGCAGTCCGGCGCGACATAAAGGCCGGGTTCCACCGTCAATACCATTCCGGGCTCCAGCGAACGCCATTCGCCATTGCTCCGGTATTCCCCGACATCATGCACGTCCATGCCCAGCCAGTGGCCGGTTCGATGCATATAGAACTTCTTGTAGGCTTCGTCCTTGATCAGCTTCGAAACACGCCCTTCCAACAAACCCAGCTTGACCAGCCCTTTGGTCAAGGTGTGTACGGCAGCATCGTGAGGCGCATTCCAGCGGTTGCCCGGACGCACCTGCTCGATTGCGTCGAGTTGGGCCTGCAGAACCAAGTCGTAGAGAAGGCGCTGATTTTCGCTGAATCTTCCATTGATGGGAAAAGTACGGGTGATGTCAGCAGCATAGTTTTCATACTCTGCCCCGGCGTCGATCAGAAGAAGGTCGCCGTCCTTCAGTACGTCCTTGTTTTCGGTGTAATGGAGTACGCAAGCGTTGTGTCCTCCCGCGACGATGCAAGGATAGGCAGGCGCTCGCATGCCATGCCGGGTGAATTCGTAGAGCAACTCGGCTTCGATTTCATATTCGTACTTTCCCGGTTTACAGACTGACATCGCGCGTTTATGAGCGCGTACCGAAACCTCGGCGGCCTTCTGCATCAATTGGATTTCATGCGACGTTTTGATCAGGCGCTGCTCATGAAGCAGATGCTCCAGAGATACGAATTCGAACGGCGCACGTACACCGGTACGGACTCTCGCCCGCACGTTGTTTACCGCGGAAAACACCTGACGATCGATCTTCGGATCGTGCCCGATGGGGAAATAAACCCGCTCGCGATTTTCCAGAAGGCCGGGCAAAACCTTGTCCAGTTCATCGATGGGGAATGCTTCGTCCGCTCCGAATGCGTTGCGAGCACCCTCGAGCCCGGCATGCCTTCCGGTCCAGATCGCTTTTTCACGATCGAATTCGCGACAAAAAAGAATGTACTCCCCTTGCTTTCGGCCGGGGGCGAAGACGGCCACCGCTTCGGGTTCGTCGAATCCGGTCAGATAATGAAAATCGCTGTCTTGACGATACGGATATTCCACATCCCGGTTGCGTACGCTCGCAGACGCACTCGCGATCAGAGCTACGCTTTTCTTCTTGATACGACGCGCTAGCTGTTTGCGGCGCTGTTTGAATTCGCTCGGTTGAAGCATGAGGTTTGCAATATCAATGAAGTCGCGAGGGCGGTTGCTGTTGCAATTCGGTACGGATCAACTGTACGCCGATGCGGACATATTCCGTGATCTCGGCATAAGCCACTTCGTCCGACTCTCCGGCGGAATCCGGACTCAGGCGGGAGATTTCCAGAAGGTCGTGGAGGACTTCGGTGCTTTCTCCCGGCCAGTCGGCGCCATCCGATCGATAACCGAGGCCGTATAAGAAGCCTTGGCACCATTCTCCCAAAGCATTGGCGCGGTCACTCAGGGGGAGCGTGTCATCCGGCAGCAGCAACTCGAACGAAAAGTCGAAATCGTCCAATTGACGCCGAGTCGTCTCGCACAGCGCCGAAAGCAAGGCATGTTCCGCTGGGTTAAGGTTGGTCCTGCTTTCGCCGAAAACGGCTTCCAGCCACTGATCGTAATCGGTCTGGCTGTTCAGGCACAGCAATCCCGATAGCACCCCATGCACTTCGGCTGCGCTAGCCGCCGAGTCGTTGTTCAGGACGACGTCCTGGACATTCTGATAGGATAAATCGTTGCTCATTCCAGCCTTGTCGACCCTGCTCTAATTCTTTATGCTAACACTTCGAATAGCCGGATCGAAAGCTAGCACCGAAGTTTAACCCCATCTTTAAGGCTCCAAAATCATGATAGCCGATATGTTTGATTTGGATGCCGAGCTAGTACGATTGGAAAATAAGATCGATTCACTGGCCGCCATGTGCGAAAGGCTACGTGATGAAAATCAGGTGCTGAAGTCCACGTTAGACGAATGGATGCGAGAGCGGGTGCAACTATCCGATAAAACCGAGATGGCGAAGAGTCGCGTTGAAGCGATGATTTCCCGCCTGAAATCCATAGGACACGAATGATGAGCGAAATGAATCCGCCGATTAAAGTTCAGATCCTCGGCAAGGAATATCCTATTTCCTGCCCTGAAGACCAACAGCACGATCTTTTGATTGCAGCACGTTATTTGGATGAAAAAATGCGTCAAATACGCGGTACCGGCCGCGTGATCGGCACCGAACGCATTGCCGTGATGGCAGCGCTGAATATCGCGCATGAGCTATTACAAGCGCAACAGCAGAACAAATTGTTATCGCAGGATTTGCGGGATCGCTTTTCGTCGCTGCACGAAAGGCTAGACGCAGCCTTGGATACGGATTAAAGCTGTTTCGGCGCTGATACGTATTGCATCAATTTGTCGACCTAGTAGAATTTGATTCACGTATTCCCTGCGGCGTGCGAAAGCAGCTGGGTTACTTCTTGAGCCTAATCTAAAACCCCGGGAACCATCGAACGAGCGATGTGCGCAAGTCCGCTCCGAGCGGAAAGCCTAATTCGCCGTTCCTACGCTCCCACCTGAACCTTCCGGTTCAAGGGCGAAAGCGGTTTACGGCGCAGGCGGGGAATACTTCTCTTCGTTCCAGAGGAACGCCCCTTGCTGGATGTGCGAATATGCACTCGCCAGTCTCATCCGATCTATCTGAATGAATCTTCCGGCGGATATCCGGCGCCAGAGTCGAAATTTTCGACAAAACCTGCCGTTAGCGCTGGCTCGGGAGAAAAGTCGCCGCATCGCGGAACGCTTCATTACATCGCCGATTGCCGAACGCGGCCAGCATGTCGCGGCTTATCTCAGTAACGACGGCGAGGTCGAAACCCAGGCTATTATCGAGAGCTTGTGGGCATGTGGCAAAGCGTGTTACCTACCGATTCTCCGTTCGTCGCCCCAGCGTTCGCTATGGTTCGGGCGTTACGGGCCGGGCACGGCGTTGACTCCGAATAAATTTCGGATACCCGAGCCGTCTATCGGGGAAGATACGATTACTGAGCCGTGGATGCTGGATATGGCGTTCGTTCCCCTGGTGGCTTTCGATCTTTTCGGTAACCGCATCGGTATGGGCGGCGGCTATTACGACCGTACGTTCGCTTATTTTAAGAATGCAAATCAGCCGCGCACGCCGATTCTCATCGGCCTGGCGTTCGAATGCCAGAAATGGGACCAAATACCGGCGCAGCCTTGGGATGTGCCGCTGAATGGCGTGGTTACCGAAGAGGCTTATTACCTGTTCGACGACCTCTGTCGTTAAGATAAAGTGCAATGTGGCAGCGGCTGACGCGCTGGAGGCGGGACGAAAAGAGGTGGTCAGGAACGGCCTACAGGTCGCTGAGGGCGATCGTGACGGCCTCGAAGGGTGCAGCGGAAACTTCGTCGTGGTCCTGGTATAAGCCGGTTACGGTCCACTGCCCGTCGGCCAAGGCATAGGTTTCCGAAATCCGCGCCAGGGGATCAACAAGCCACAAAAACGCTACGCCGTAGCGCGCGTAAGCTCTCGTTTTTGTGACCCTATCCTTTTTCTGGGTCGTCGGCGAAAGGATTTCGCACACCCAGTCCGGAACCACCTCGAAGCGATGGTCTTCCGGCAAGCTCGACATGCGCTCGCGGCGCCAACCGGCGATATCGGGGACCAGCACTTCGGTATCGCGGACGAAATGGAATTCCGGCTCATCGATGATCCACCAACCGCCCGGACCGCCCCGGCCGCGATGATAGGCTGAACCGATATCGATCCCGAGCACAGGGGCGACTGAAGCATGAGGCCCGGCTCGGCCGGGCTGGGTGTACAGTTCTCGGCCGATGATTTCTCCGACCAGATTTTCCGGCAGCGCCAGCAAGCGCTCATACGGGCTCGATTCCTGAATTACGTCAAACATAGTCATTATCCACCGGCTCGACCAACAGTTGAGTCCCCGCTGTATCGGCCTCCCAATGTTCGACGGGCCGCTGGGACGGAAATTCGAGCAGCGTCGGACCATGCTGGCGGACTACAGCAGCCATTTTCCACAGATCTCTTTTTCGCGTGAACAATGGGGTTTTTGCTGCCGCGTTAGGATGTTTTAAGACGGCCACTTCCGCTAACATGCTGTAGTTAATAACGTTATTGAGAAATTACTTTTCGCGGGGGGAAGACAGATGCGTTACTGGTTGATGAAATCCGAACCTTCGGAGTTCAGCATCGACGACCTGGAGAAACGGCCTCATCAGATCGAGCACTGGGACGGCGTGCGCAATTATCAGGCGCGAAATATGATGCGCGATGAAATGAAAGTGGGGGACCTGGTGTTTTTTTACCATTCTAATTGCGATACGCCAGGTATCGTCGGCATCGCGAAAATTTCGCGTGAAGCCTATCCGGATTTCACCGCTTTTGACGTCGATGACAAGCATTACGATCCCGGCAGCAAGCCGGGTGATCCCCGGTGGTTCATGGTCGATGTGCAGTTCGTCCGCAAGCTCAAACGTACTATCACTTTAAGCGAACTAAAAGACCGGCCGGAACTCGACGGTCTGGCGCTCGTTCGCCGCGGCAACCGGCTGTCCGTCATGCCGGTTACCGCGGCGCAGTGGACGTATATTTTGTCGCTGGAATAGATACTCCCACGGGACGCCTTTGTGCCGGGATATGACACGGCTTGCCGTCTTCCTCCATCCGTACCCGAAAGCAATGTTGTGTCTGGGCAGGACGGGAAATCAGATGGTAGAAATCGTGCTTGAGGTAATCGCTCTGGAAAGCCTGATCGTCCGTTCCTGCCGAATGACCGGCTGCAGCGCCGAACATATGCCGGATCGTGAAATACCGCGACGATGCGGTCGGTGTGAAGAAATTCAGAGTAATAGATTTCTTCCGGTACCTCCCGGCCCGGTAGTTCCCATTCGGCATAGAAATCGACCGAATTGAGATTCCCGTCGACCCAAACGAAGGCACCCCGGGGAAACGGCACCAGTTCGCGCAACGCTCTCAACAGCTCGGGTACGAATGCACGGTTGTCCAGTCCCAGCGAACAGAGCTGTTTAATGTAACTTCCTTTTGCCGTGAAGACGCGAAAGTTGGACAGACGACGGAGCGTTCGGGCTATCTTTCGATCTTGCCAGAGTCTTCTGCTGGAGCAAAGGAAATCAAGAGGTCGCGTTTCCGCCTGCGAACAGTCGATAGGCCGGGTTGTCCGTCTCCTCCCTATAGGCGAAGCCGATGGCGTCGAGAAATTCCTTGAAGGCTCGCCGTTCCGTCTTCGGTACCTGAATTCCCATCAGCACCCGCCCGAATGCAGCACCGTGGTTCCGGTAATGGAACAGGCTGATGTTCCAACGTCCGCCCATAAAAGATAAAAATTTCAAAAGCGCGCCGGGGCGTTCGGGAAACTCGAAGCTGTATACGGTTTCGTCCAACAGGCGCGGTGCATGGCCTCCCACCATGTAGCGGATGTGCTCCACCGCCAATTCGTTGCCGGTCATATTGGTAACCGTGAAGCCGTGTTCGCGCAGTTGTGCGATCAGTTCCTCGCTGTCCCGGCTGCCGTTGGCGATCGCGACGCCCGCGAAGATATGGGCGGCATTGTCGTCGAAATAGCGGTAGTTGAATTCGGTAATGCTGCGCCGACCTAGAACGCGGCAAAATTCGAGAAAGCTGCCGGGCTTTTCCGGAATCGTTACCGCCAAGAGCATTTCCTGGTGTTCGCCAACCTGGGCACGCTCCGCCACATGGCGCAGCCGGTCGAAATTGATATTGGCCCCGCTTTCAATGGCGATCAGGCACTGATCCCGCACCCCGGTCATCGATGCGTATTTTTTCAAGCCGGCAACACCCAAAGCGCCCGCGGGTTCGGCAACCGATCGGGTATCGTCGAAGATATCTTTGATGGCCGCGCAGATCTCATCCGTATCGACCGTAACGACGTCATCCACGTATTGATGTGCGACGTGGAACGGTTCCTTGCCGATTTGCCGGACGGCGACGCCATCGGCGAACAGTCCGACTTGTCTCAGGATGACCCGGCGTTTTGCCTTCAACGCCCGATTCAAGCAATCCGCATCGTCCGGCTCTACGCCGATGATCTTGATATCCGGGCGAACAAACTTCACGTAAGTCGCCACGCCCGCGATCAATCCGCCGCCCCCCACCGGGATGAAGATGGCGTGAATGTCGCCTGTGTGCTGCCTCAGAATTTCCATGCCGATGGTGCCTTGGCCGGCGATGACTTCGGGATCGTCATAGGGGTGAACGAAGCTCAATTTTTGCTCTTCGGCAAGGTTCATAGCGTGCTCGTACGCTTCGTCGTACGAATCGCCGAACAAAACGGTTTCCGCCCCGAAATTCTGCACCGCCCGCACTTTGATGGCCGGCGTGGTGCAGGGCATCACGATGACCGCCCGGATGCCGAGTCGCTGGGCCGAGAGCGCAACGCCCTGAGCATGATTGCCGGCCGAGGCTGCGATTACGCCGGCCCGTTTTGCTGCATCGTCCAGTGAAACGATCTTGTTGTAAGCGCCTCGAAGTTTAAAGGAAAAGACCGGCTGAAGGTCTTCGCGCTTGATGAAGACACTGTTGTCGAAGCGGCGCGTCAGCCCCGGCGCGAAGTCTAGGGGAGTTTCCGAAGCAACGTCGTAAACTCGGGCGCGCAAAATGCGCTCGATATACTTATGAATCATTTTTTAGTCTTAAAAGATACAAGTGAGAAACGCGGCCGGGATCGTTGCGAAGCATGACAGCGCCGGCATGATCACGCTATTATCCCGCAATTTTCAAGTAACCACATGATGGAGCGACGAAAATGACGCAAGACGAGCTTAAGAAGAAAGTGGCGGAAGCCGCCCTGGATTATGTAAAGGGCGTGTCGGTGCTAGGTATCGGCACAGGATCGACGGTCAATCATTTCATCGATTTGTTGGCCGATTTCAAACAGGATATCGAAGGTGCCGTATCGAGCTCGGAGACGAGCACCGCTAAGCTCAAGAAAATCGGTATACCGGTTCTGGATTTAAATGCCGTGGGCTCATTGGAGGTTTACGTCGATGGAGCCGACGAGGTCAATCCTCACAAACAGATGCTCAAGGGCGGCGGCGGAGCCTTGACCCGGGAAAAAATCATCGCGGCGGCCAGCCGTAAATTCGTCTGTATCGTGGACGAGAGCAAATGTGTGGATGTCCTGGGCAAGTTTCCGCTGCCCGTGGAAGTCATCCCTATGGCCCGGAGCTATGTGGCCCGTCAGCTCGTAAAGTTGGGCGGGCAGCCGCAGTGGCGCGAAAACTATATCACCGATAACGGCAACCAGATTCTCGATGTGCACAATCTGAACATCCTGAATCCGGTGGAGATGGAGCGGGAAATCAACAACATCCCCGGTGTCGTGACCGTCGGCCTTTTCGCTTTGCGCGGCGCGGACATCGTTCTTCTCGGCAGCGAAAGCGGCGTTAGAAAGCTGGATTAGCCATCTTGTTTTGGCGGGTTACGCCCTTCGCCTTCGCTACTGCTACGCTCAGGGCTAACCCGCCCTACGATATTTTCAAGACGATTTTGCCCGTGGTATGTCCGGTTTCGATCAGGGCGTGCGCGGCGGCGGCTTTTTCCAGCGGCAATACCTGGCTGACGTGAATGTCCAACACGCCTTGGTCGATCCATTCGCCGCATTGCTGCAGAATTTCCACGTGGTGATCGCGGGCTTCGTGCAGGTTGCGCAGCATCGGGGTCAGCATCAGCTCGAAGCCTATCCGGAGATTGCGCATCCGCGCTTCTTGCAAAGAGATTTCACCTGGGTCCAGCAGCGTGACCAGATCGCCGAAATGGGCGGTGCAGTCGATGCTGTGTCTGAACACATCGGGTCCGACCGTGTCGATCACCAGATCCGCGCCCTGTCCGTCGGTCAGCTCGTTTACGCGCTGTGCGAAGTCTTCCTGTCGGTAATCGATCGCCGCATCCGCGCCCCAGTTCTTGGCGAGTTCGGCTTTCTCCGCCGAACCGACGGTGGCGAGCACCCGCGCATCGCGGAGTTTTGCCAGTTGGACCGCCACATGACCGACGCCGCCCGCTGCGGCGTGAATCAGAACGGTTTGGCCGGCTTGTAGCCGTCCACGGTCGTAAAGGGCGCCCCAAGCGGTAATCAATACCAAGGGCGCTGCGGCGGCGTGTTCGAAATCGAGCGATTGCGGCATGGGAGCGGCCCAGCGCTCGTCCAACACGGTGTACTCGGCATAATTGCCCTGGTCGCCGCCCAGTCCGCCATGGCAAAACCATACCGAGTCGCCGATGTTGAATCGGCTCACGGCTCCGCCGATTTCGACCACTTCTCCGGCACCGTCGCAGCCGAGCACCGCCGGTAACGGATTTGGGTAAAAAAGACCATTTCGCCGTATTTTGGTGTCGACCGGATTGACACCGGCCGCCCTGAGCCGGACTTTGATTTGGCTGGGCTCGGTGATACTTGGTTCTTCGATATCCCGCAGTTCGAGCAAATCCGGCAGTCCCGGTTGCGTCATCAAGATCGCTTTCATGGCTTTCCTACCCTGTGATGATTAAGTTCGTGTCTCTCGGCACTAGCGGCGACTGACGCACCGTTCGGGAGGTAAGGTCTGCGTACGCCCAAAAAGCGCTCCAACCAATAAGGACGTTCAAGACTGGAGACGATCACTTTCCCTTTCACGCTGCTGGAATGTACGAATGTATCGTTACCGATATAAATCCCGACATGGGAGAATGGCTGTCCGGTCGTATTGAAGAAGACCAAGTCGCCGGGCTGTCGGTTCCTGCTGTCGACACGCGGGGTCGCAGCAGCCATTTGATAAGCGGTTCGCGGCAGGCGAACGCCGTATTTTTCATAGACGTATTTGACGAAGCCGCTGCAATCGAATCCTTCCCGCGGCGATTCGGCACCGTAGCGATAGGGTGCTCCTTGCAAGCTGAGGGCGTAACGTGCCACTTCGTTCGAAGCGGGAAAATGGACCGTCCGCTTGACTTCCCGTGTCCCGGCACATCCAGCGAGCAGAACCGAGACGGCGGCTAGTGCGAGCAGTTGCGAAACGATGGGTTTGCGGAAAAGTTGATAGATAGCCGACTCCATGTGTTGGCTCCGGGTGTTTGATTCGGGCTGGCGTAGTTGCCTTAAATTTAGTCTCGGCTGCGATTGGCGGCAAGATCGGGTTCGGAGGCCATCCATTGGTTTCGATAGTCTTCGTACCCGAAACGCTTCATTGCCTTGAGTCGGCCGTAACGATCGGATGCGAAAATCACGGGCAAATCGTAACCGTTGAAGCGGTTGGCCTTGATCAGGCTGTAAGCTCCCACATCGGGAAAGACCACACGGTCGCCGACTCTCAATGGTTCGCGAAATCGATATTCGCCGAAGACATCGCCGGCCAGGCAGGTGCTGCCGACGAGCAGGCATTCGAATGCCCCATCCGGCCGATGTTCAGCAACCGGAGGGACCTTCTGATATTCGAAGACCTCCGGAAGGTGGTTTACGCCCGTATCCAGGACGGCAATGAATTTGCCGCCCCGCTCGAATCGGTCGACAACGCTAGCGACGAGATAACCGGCGCGACCGACGACGGCTTTGCCCGGTTCGAAATAGATCTCGACGTCGCGCCGCCGTTTCAAGGCTGCGACCAACTCGGACAGTTCGTTCAGATCATCGCCATTTTCGAAGAGATAGCCGCCGCCCAGATTGATCCATTCGAGCCTGTTCATAAACCCGCCGAGCACGTTTTCGATCCGGTCGAGAGTTGCCTTCAGGGGAGCGAAGGAGCGCGATTCGAACGAAGTATGAAAATGGAGTCCGGCAATACGGCTCATTAAAGACTGATTCCGATCCAGAATGCTGGCGAGATTATCGACAGGAATGCCCAATTTCGAGTGCGGCCGGCAAGGATCGTAGCGGCCATCGGCGAGGAACGAAAGCTGCGGATTGACACGCAGCCCGATGCTCGCCCGCCCGGCCACGCATGGTCCGAGCCGTTCGAACTGCTCCAGAGAATTGAAGCTGATGAAATCGCAGTGCGCGGCGACTTCTTCGATTTCGCTTGTTCTGAGGCCCGGGGTGGTGATATGCAGAGAGCTCTTCTGAGGCGGATGACCGCTCGTTTCGACAATTTCGGAGGCCAGGCGGGCTTCGAACAGAGAGCTGACCGAAAAACCGTCGACTCTGGGCTGAATCAGGCGCAGTGCTCCGGCGAAAGGAAATGCCTTGATCGAGTACAAGACATGTAAGCCGGAGGTTTCGCGTAGTCGGTCCAGGAGGTCAAGCGTATGGATGATCCGCGCTTCGTCATAGACGAAGGCCGGGGTTTCCGGCAGGGCATTTTTGAGGCGCTCGAGATCCAAGGTTCTGCGGGAAGAAGAGGGTTACGGCTTAATAATCTTCCAGCACAGTAGATGCCTGCAGATCGGCATGATAGGACGAGCGCACCATCGGCGCGCTGGCGACCGCGGAGAAGCCGAGATTTCGGCCGGTTTCGGCGAGGTGTTCGAATTCCTCGGGCGTCGCGTAGCGGGCTACCGGCAAGTGGTCTCGGCTCGGTTGCAGGTATTGGCCGACGGTCAGCATATCGCAGCCGTGTTCGCGCAAGTCCGCCATGACTTGTTTCACTTCATCGAGCGTTTCGCCCAGGCCCAGCATCAATCCCGACTTGGTGGGCACTTCCGGATGGAGCTGCTTGAAGCGGGCCAGCAAGTTGAGAGATACATGGTAATCCGCGCCGGGGCGCGCTTGTCGGTAGAGGCGTGGTACGGTTTCGAGATTGTGGTTGAAGACATCGGGGGGCGTCGCTGCCAATCGATCGAGCGCGGTATCGATCCGGCCACGAAAGTCCGGCACCAGTATCTCGATTTTGATGTCCTTATTCCGATGGCGGACGGCTTGGATGCATGCGGCGAAATGACCGGCGCCGCCGTCGCGAAGGTCGTCCCGGTCTACAGAGGTGATGACGACGTATCGGAGCCTTAGCTGCCGAACGACCTCCGCGAGGTGTTCGGGTTCGTTGGGGTCCGGTTCCGAGGGGCGGCCGTGGGCCACGTCGCAGAATGGACAGCGGCGGGTACAGATATCGCCCAGGATCATGAACGTGGCCGTGCCGTGGCCAAAGCACTCCGACAGATTCGGGCAAGCGGCTTCTTCGCAGACCGTATGGAGATTCTGTTCGCGTAGGATCTGCTTGATCCGATTCACGCTCTCGCCGCTCGCCGCCTTGACGCGTATCCAGGCAGGCTTGCGCAAAGGGGGCTCGTTTGGAATCACCTTGATCGGGATACGCTTCAGCTTGTCGGCTTTGCGTTGATGGGTGTCGGGGCTTAGCCTGGAGGGGGCCAAATAGGAATCTTTGTCAGCCACGGATAGGGACCACTCGCTCGTAATTCAAAGTTTGCATGATTTCCACAGTCAATGGAGCGGCCGCCTCGTGGGGTTGAATCGCCACATCGAGCGTGGTCAGACTGGTGACTTCGAGACCTGCATAGCCGCATGGGTTGATGGCCGAAAACGGCGATAGATCCGAACTCACGTTAAGACTTAGACCATGATAGCTACAACCTTTGCGCACGCGCAGACCGAGCGACGCAATTTTACGTCCGTCGACGTAGACGCCGGGTGCGTCTCGCCGCGCCTCGGCCGTGATGCCATACTGCTTGAGCAGGCCGATCACCGCGTTTTCCAGGGCGCTGACCAAGCGCCTAATTCCCAGGTTTTTCCGCCGAAGATCGACCAGCACATAAGCGATCAATTGGCCGGGGCCGTGGTAGGTGATCTGCCCGCCACGGTCGGTTTTCACTACGGGAATGTCCGTCGTTCGAATCATGTGCCGGACATCTCCATTCAGTCCCAGGGTATAGACCGGATGATGTTCCAATAGCCACAGCTCATCCGGCGTTTCCTCATCGCGCTGCTCGGTGAAGTCTTGCATGGCGCGCCAAGTGGTTTCGTACTCTGTAAGGCCCAGATTGCGCAGGTGCAGGACTTCGGTTGTGTCGCTCATGGGAGAGGTGTTACAGGAGAACCAGTGTCGCGAGACCCAGAAAGATGAAAAAGCCCATGCCGTCCGTCATGGCAGTCAGCAGTACGCTGGTGCCGACCGCGGGATCGAGCCCCAACCGGTCGCGCACCAGAGGCACGGCGATCCCCATGATCGCCGCCACCAACAGATTCAGCAAGGTGGCGCCCATCATGACCAGTCCGAGCTCGACGTCACGGTAAAGCAGATAGGCGATCAAGCCAAGCACGGAGCCCCATACGGCTCCGTTGAGGAAACCGATGGCCAGTTCCTTGAAAATCAGCCGCTTCACATTCGAGGGATTGATCACCCCGAGGGCTATGGAGCGGACGATCATCATGCTGGTTTGATTGCCCGTGTTGCCGCCGATGCCGGCGACGATAGGCATGAGCGAAGCCAAAGCGACTACCTTGACAATAGTGTCCTCGAAAAGGCCGATCACCCGTGTGCTGATGAAAGCCGTGACGAGATTGATTGCCAGCCAGAACCAACGGTTTTGTGCGCTTTTCCAGACGCCGGAAAAAATGTCCTCTTCTTCCAACAGGCCGGCCTGGGACAGCATCTCTTCGTCCGATTTTCGGCGAATATAATCGACGATGGCGTCTACGCCGATACGCCCTTGCAGCTTTCCCTCGCGATCCACCACCGGTGCCGACAGGAGATCGTAGCGCTCGAAGGCTCGGGCCGCCTCTTCGGCGTCGTCATCGAGATGAAAGGACACCACGTCCTTGCTCATGATTTCCGAGACCGGCTTTTCTGGAGAGGTGGTGAGCAGGCGTTTCAGAGGCAGTACACCCTTCAATACATTGTGCTCATCGACCACGAACAGCTTGTCGGTGTGTTCGGGCAGATCGCCGCGACGTCTGAGATAGCGCAACACCACGCCCAGGCTGATATCTTCCCGTATCGTGACCATGCCGAAATCCATTAGGGCTGCCACGGTATCCTCTTCGTGCGACAGCACCGATTGCAGACGTTTTCGGTTCTGATCGTTCAGTTTCTCCAGAAGTTCCTGCAAGACTTCTTCCGGCAAGTCCGGTGCAAGATCGGCGATTTCGTCCGTTTCGAGCTGTCCCGTGGCGGATAACAGCTCCTCCGTGTCCATATCGGAAATGAGGGTTTCGCGCACGGCGTCGGACACGTCGAGCAGGATCTGTCCGTCGAGTTCGGACTTGACCAGGTTCCAGACCAAGAGCCGCTGTTCCAGAGGCAGCGCCTCAAGAATGTAGGCGATGTCTGCTGCATGGAGTTGGTCTAGCTTTTGTTTCAGTGCCGCCTGATGGCGCTTGTGCAGCAGGGTTTCCACCAAGTCGTGGCGGGGCATCGCGCGCTGTTGGAGAATGGTCTCCTCGAGCTTCTGTTTGTTAAGCAGCGTGATGACCTCTTCCAGATGATGCTTGAGTGTTTCTTCGGGAGGAGTGGTATTCGGTTCGGCCATGAAACGCTCGGTCGGTGCTGCTAAGCGGGTTCGGAAGGACAATGCGAGGTGGGCGAAGTCGAGCGGATCGGTTATTGCATAAGGCGAGATTCCTCTCAAATATTAAATATTAGGTTGCGGCAGGCTCTTGCCCGGACTGTCCGAGCACCGCGCAACGCGGCCATCGGGCTGTTGCGTAGTAGCTTTACATCTCACAGAGCCATGATGACCTCGGTGCAATGGGTCAGATCCTGATAAATTGCATCCAGTTGCGCTTTGCTTTCGGCCCGGATAGTCACGGTGACTGCCGTGAACCTCCCTCCTTGGCTGGGACGAGCGGTCACGGCGTCTTCGGTCAGGTTCGGAGCGTGACGGCGCACAATTTCGGCAATCAACCCGTCGAAGTCCGGTCGGCTGTGGCCGAACGCCTTGATCGGAAAGTCGCAAGGGAACTGGAGCAGCGCAGCGGGAGTTTCGGTATTCATGCCGTGCGTAACCTCTGTTTATATGCTTGGTAAATGGCTTGCATTCGCGACCAAAGGGGCCCTGGTTCACCGCCGCCGACGGGTACGCCATCGAGTTCGATGACGGGGAGAATCTCCCGGGTCGAACTGGTCAGCCAAATTTCTGAAGCACGCTTCAAATCATCCAAACGGATGCGCTGTTCGACCGCAGGCACGTTGTTTTCCAGTGCCAGTTCCAACACCAGATCGCGGGTGATCCCAGGCAAGAGGTCGTTGCCCTTGGGGGGGGTCATCAGGACGCCGTCGACAACCGCGAATACATTGCTCGCGGCGCCTTCGGTGACCCATCCGTCACGGACCAGGATGGCTTCCGCTGCGCCGCGATCCACGGCCTCTTGCCGCAACAGCACATTAGCGAGCAGCGTGATGGCTTTGATGTGGCACCACTGCCAGCGGATATCGTCCATGGTGACGGCGCATACCCCGCTGGTGGGAATGGGCGCGATAGGCGAGCACATGACGAATACGGTCGGATTGACGTCCGCCGGGATGGCATGGTCCCGTTTTGGCGCGACTCCGCGCGTGACTTGTAGATAGAGATATTGATCATGCGCCCCGGCAATAAGACGGTCGAATATGTCCGCCCATTGACTATCCGAAAGGGGATTCGTCATCCGAATGCCGCGCAGGCTGTTATCTAGCCGGCGCAAATGTTCGTCCAGCCGGAACGGACGTCCCCCGTAGACGGGAATGACTTCGTAAACGCCGTCGCCGAATAGAAAGCCGCGGTCCAAAACGGATACCTTGGCGTTGTTCGGTGGTAAATAGTCCCCGTTCAAATAGACGAGGCAGTCGTTTTGTGCCATTTAAGCCGGCTCCCCGTGTTTATTTGAAGAACAATCGGGCTTGGTCGAACGTTCGACGGAAAAATCCGCCTTGGTTGACGGCTTTCAGGGCCACCAGATCCTGTTGGCCGACGGTCTGATCATTGAATGTCACTTTTACCATGCCGAGTTTGTCGCCTTGTTTCACCGGAGCGACGACCATGCCGTTGACTTCTATGCCAGCTTTGAGATTTTGGTACTGGCCGCGCGGGAACGTGACGTAGAAATCACGGTTGAGACCCAAAGCCAGTTCGGTGTCTTCGCCCTTCCACACTCGGGTTTCGGATAATTTTTCGTTGGCTTTGTAGATCGGCCGAGTTTCGAAGAAACGGTAGCCGTAATTGAGCAGAGCCTGGTTGGCATTGGCTCGATCATTATCGCTTTTGGTGCCCAAGACTACGGAGATCAGTCTCATGTCTTCTCTTACCGCGGATGTCACCAAACAGAATCCCGCGCCCTCGGTATGTCCGGTTTTCACGCCGTCAACGGTCGGGTCGCGCCATAATAGGCGGTTGCGGTTATGCTGCTTGATGCCGTTGAATTCAAATTCCTTGATGGCGTGCCATTTATAGAACTCGGGGAATTCGTCGATCATGGCACGAGTGAGAATGACCAAATCGCGAGCGGTCGTATAATGCTCGGGATCCGGCAAGCCCATGCTGTTCTTGTAATGGGTGTTCTTCATACCCAGCCGTTCGGCTTGTTGGTTCATCATCTGAGCGAACACGGCTTCGTCGCCGGCAATATGTTCGGCCAAGGCCACGCTAGCGTCATTTCCGGACTGAACGATCATGCCCTTGAGCAGCATTTCGACCGGAATCTGGGCGCCGACCTGGGCGAACATGCGCGATCCTTCGGTGCGCCAGGCTTTTTCACTCACCATGACCATGTCATCCAATTTTAGATGGCCTGCGGCCAATTCCCGGAATACCACGTAGGCGGTCATGATCTTGGTCAGGCTGGCAGGCTCGAGGCGTTCATCCGCATTGCTCTCGGCGAGCACGCGTCCGCTGTTGAAATCCGCCAGAATATAAGCCTTGGCGCCGATTTCGGGGGGCGCCGGGATCAAAACCTGATCGGCGAGGCTGAGACGGTAAAATCCGAGCAAGGCGAAAAGGAAAAGCAAGCTGGGTAATTTTATTTTCACGGCTTTCTGCTTTCGGTCAGGTTAAAAATCGGCGCCGCATTGTAACACGGGCATGCGGCGTTCCGGGGCCGCCGGATAAGGCATTGGAGTCTTTGGGTCAGGACGAACTACCGGCGCTACGGCGAGAAACCAATTCACGACTCAGTTCGTAGGCGGCCATCGCGTATAGCGGGCTATGGTTGTAGCGGGTGATGACGTAAAAATTGTGAAGCCCCAGCCAATAGACAGGCCCCGTTTCTTCATCGAGTTTGACCAGAGCAGCCTTGACGTTGGCGGGCAAGGACGCGCTGGAATCGATGACGCCAAGCGAAAGCCATTCCTGCAAGGTTCGGCTCGGTTTTAGGTTGCCGTTTGCCAGCCGCTCGTGTACAGCGCCGTTCACCGAAGCGGGGAAGGCTACCGGCTCGCCCGACTGCCATCCATGAACGGAGAAATAACGGGCGACACTGGCAATGGCGTCGGCCGGATTGTTCCAGATGTCGCGTCGTTGATCGCCGTCGCCATCGGCGGCATATCTCCGATAGCTGCTCGGCATGAACTGCGGCATACCCATCGCGCCCGCGTAGGATCCCGTGGGACTGCCGGGATTCATGTGTTCTTCCCGGCATAACACCAGGAACTCTTCTAACTCGCGCCGGAAAAACTCGGCCCGTTTCGGATAGGCAAAGGCCAGAGTTGAAAGTGCGTCGATCACCCGGTACTTGCCCGGCGACTGGCCGTAGCTGGTTTCGATTCCGATAATGGCGACGATCACCTCGGCGGGAACGCCGTATTTACTGGCCGTGGCCTTCAAAGCGGCAGCGTTCTTGCCCCAGAAGTCGACCCCGCTTTGTATGCGTTTCTCGGTGAGAAACAGCTTGCGGTAGACATGCCAAGGCTTGGCTTCATATGGTTTGGCCATGGCTTCGAGAATCTTTTCCTGGATGGTCACGTCCTGGAATATCTTGTTGAGTTCTGAGGCGCTGAAGTGATGTTTGCGGCTCATATCCCGAATGAAAGTTCGGACGTCCGGTCGCTGCGGCAGACTTTCCGCAGCCTTCCCGAGTGAAGAAAAGCCATAAAGAGAAGCAATGAGCAAAATGAGACTGAGGGATCTCATAATCATCCGTTCGGCAGGAGTTTACGATGGGTCTGGACGGACATTAGCATACCGAACCCGGCGAGCAGGGTCACCATTGACGTGCCGCCGTAGCTGATCAAGGGCAGGGGTACTCCCACCACAGGGAGAATGCCGATCACCATGCCGATGTTGACGAATACATATACAAAGAAAGTCACGGTCAGCGCCCCGGCCAGGAGTCGGCTATAGTTGTCCTGCGCCTGGACCACGATGTAAAAACAACGCCCGAGAACAAACAAATAAAGCCCCAAAAGGCCCAAGCAGCCGACCAATCCGAACTCCTCGGCGAACACCGCAAAAATGAAATCGGTGGAGCGCTCCGGCAGAAATTCCAGGTGCGCCTGCGTGCCGTGTAGCCATCCTTTGCCGTAGATGCCGCCGGAACCGATCGCGATTTTGGATTGAATAATGTGATAACCGCGTCCTAAAGGGTCCCCTTCCGGGTTCAGGAATGTCAAAACCCGATCCCGCTGATAGCCGTGCATAAAGTGCCAGCCTACAGGTAGCAAGCTTCCACCCAAAATTGCAAGGGCCAGTATGTAGCGCCACGGGATTCCCGCGAGGAACACCACGGCGGAGCCGGCGCTGGCTACCAATACAGCCGTGCCGAGGTCCGGCTGCTTGGCGATCAGCGCCGTGGGAATCAGAACCAATACACCGGCAAGAACCAATTGCTTCAATCGTAGCGGAGATGTATTTCCGGACAAATACCAGGCGATCATCATGGGGGTGGACAGCTTGGTCAGTTCGGATGGTTGAAAGCGAATGATTCCGAGGTCTAGCCAGCGTTGGGCGCCCATGCTTATCTTGCCCATCACCAGAACGGCTGTCAGAAGCAGTGCTCCGAGCAGATAAAGAACCGGACTATAAAACTTGAAGTGACGCGGGTGAATTTGCGCGATGGCGATCATGATGGCCATCGCCAGCCCGAGGCGCGCCGACTGACGTAAGAGTACGTTTATATCTTGGCCGCCGGAGCTATAAAGGATGATGAAGGCGAGAGTGCACAATCCTCCCAGTCCGGCCAGCAGCGGCACGTCGATATGGAACTTTTGCAGCGGCGAAACGTGCTGAGGCGGCGTGATCCGGAGTTGAGCGAGAACAGGGTCTATGTTCATGGGTTTTCCAGTAGATACTGATCCATGATGGCGCGGGCGATCGGGGCAGCGACGGACCCGCCATGCCCACCGTTTTCGGCAAGTACGGCGATCGCGATGCGAGGCGCTTCCGCCGGCGCGAAGGCTATGAACCAGGCATGATCGCGCATAGCCTTGGTAATCTTCAAGTTCTTGTATTCTTGGTCTTGCCTCACGGTGAACACCTGTGCGGTCCCGGTTTTGCCGGCAACGGTATATGAAAGCCCGTGGGCTATTCCTTTGGCTGTACCCCGTTGGCTATGGACCACATCGACCATAGCATCAATCACCGTACGCCAGTGCTCGGGTCTGAGATCGGCGACAAATTCGTCACCGCTCTTAGGGTAGGGGTTTTGGATCTCGTACGGAGCTTTCATGGTGTCCACGACCCGAGGTTCCACGTTTCGCCCTCGACTGGCGAGTACCGCCGTGGCTCTGGCTAGTTGGACAGGCGTAACTTGGACATAGCCCTGTCCAATGCCCGCGATGACCGTCTCGCCGGGATACCATACTTGCTTGCGCTTTTTTTTCTTCCATTCCTTCGAAGGAAAGAGGCCTGATTTTTCGCCGACGAGATCGATTCCGGTTCGCTCCCCGAAGCCGAATAGCTGCATGAAATCATGTAGCTGGTCGATGCCGATATGGTGGGCGAGGTCGTAGAAGAAAACGTCGCAGGATTGGGTGATGGCCGATTTGAGATCCACTGAGCCGTGTCCTTGCTTGCGCCAGTCCCGGTACTTGTGGTCCGCGTTGGGAAGGCGGTAATAACCGGGGCAAAGCACTCGTCTTGCCGGACTTATGTCCAGGATTTTTAAACCCGCCAAGCTCACGAACGGCTTAATCGTCGAGCCCGGGGGATACGCGCCCCGCAGTGCCCGGTCGTATAGCGGCCGCTCCGGTGCATTCTGAAGGATATCGTAGTCTTCTTTGCGGATGCCGTGGATAAACGGATTAGGATCGAAGCCTGGTTTACTAACCAATACCAATACTCTGCCGGTAGCAGGATCTAGGGCGACCACCGATCCGTCATACTCGCCGAGCGCATCGAACGCGGTTTTCTGCAATCGGATGTCCAGCGAAAGATAAAGATCGGCTCCCGCTACGGGATCAGTGGTGTTCAGCACCTGAATAGCACGTCCCTGGACATTGGTCTCGTATTCCTCGTAGCCAGTCTTGCCATGCAAAACGGATTCGTAGGCCTTTTCGATGCCGCTCTTTCCGATATGGTAGGTTCCGCGGTATTGTGCCGGATCCAGTGATCGGAGCTCAGCTTCGTTAATGCGAGCTACGTAGCCTACGACATGGGATGTCAAATGGCCGTAAGGATAACTGCGCATGAACCGAGTTCGGATTTCGACGCCGGGGAAATAAGGCATTTTGACAGCGAAGCGGGCAATTTCTTCCTCTGTCAATTCCAGGCGCAAGGGTACGCTTTCGAAACTTTTTCGTTGGCTTTTTTGAGCTTTGAATCGGCTTATATCTTCGTCGCTCAGATTGAGCAGGTTCTTGAGTTCGGCTAAGGTGGCGTTCAGATCCGGAACCTGCTCGGGAATGATTTCCAAGCTATAAGTGGCCGTATTGTCTGCCAGAACTTCGCCATTACGGTCGAGAATCAAGCCGCGGGACGGCGCTAATGGAGATATCTTGACCTGATTGTCTCGCGATAAGGTCGTGTAGTGCTCGTGCCCCATCACCTGGAGATAAATCAGGCGAATTACAAGTCCCGCGGTAGCCAGCAGCATGAATAGCACGCTGGCGGCGATGCGGTTGAGAAACAGTCGGTTCTCGTAAAACTTGCCTTTGAGGTCGAAGGGGCGGCTCATAGCGATCACTTACCGCATAGCCGAACGTTAGAAGATGCTGAAATGGCGCCTGATTCGCCGTAGCGTCATCAAAACCGCCGGCCAGGCGAGTGCGCCGGTGAATGATGGTAGCCAATATGCCCAATTTAGGACATTCATGTTTTTGATGTTTTGCGTCCAGAGGATCAGAAATTGGCTGATCAGCAGGAGCAGGAGTATCCAGAGAGATTGCTGGGGGAGCGGGTAAAGGCGCAGTCGGCGATACAATCGCAGACTGACATAGGCAATGACGGAGTAAGCCAGGGCATGCTGACCTAACATGCGCCCGGTTAGGGTGTCGACGAAAAGTCCGGTGAGCCAGGCCGTGCCTGCCCCTACACGGTCCGGTATCGCAATCGTCCAGTAAATCAGGAACAAAGCGGTCCAATCAGGGTTGAGTACGAATAGCTCGTGAGGTAAGGGCAGAATGCGCAAAGTCATGGCAAATACCAGGCTTAGCGGTACCACCATCAGTCCGGCCGAGGACGATTTAACGGTCGCCATTAGGGGGTAAAGTGTTTGAATGCTGCTCTTGACCGGCAGGGATGCGCGGGATGGATCGCGAGTCGCTCCAGACCAACAGCAGCTCGCGGTTTCGGTCGAGCTGGGCTACCGGCGCGGCAGAGATTTTTGCAAAGGATGTTTTTTGCGGTGCGACGTCTGTTACCGTCGCCACGGGATAACCATGGGGGAAAACGCCTCCGAGTCCCGAGGTTACGAGGAGGTCGCCTACCTGAATATCGGCATTGCTGGAAAGATAGGGTAGTGCCAGGCGATCGGTTTGTCCGGTGCCCAAAGCAAGAGTACGAAGGCCGTTCCGATTTACCTGTACCGGAATGGCATGATTCGGGTCAGTAATCAGCATCACTTCGGCGCTGTAGGGCCCAACTCGCAGCACCTGTCCCACGACTCCGTTCGCGTCGAACACAGGTTGGCCTGCATGAACGCCGAATCGGGCACCTTTGTTTACCACGACGATATGCTCGTAGGGGACAAGATTGACGGACAGTAGCTCGGCTATCGATACCTGCTCGCCAACTTTATAAGAGGTGTCCAAAAGCCCGCGAAGCCGGATATTCTCCTGCTCCAAGGCGGCGAATTTCAACAGCTTCGTCTTGAGGACGAGCTGCTCCTCCCTTAATTTTTGGTTTTCCGCCACCAGCCCCGCGTATGTAGATACGGATTCTATAATGTGCTGTCCAAAACGTACGGGCGAGCTAACGATTTGCTGTAAAGGGTAGGTCGCGGACGCGAAAGGCGTTCGCGCGGCATGAAAGACGCCGTGTTGCTCGGCGGCGAGCAAGACCAAGGCAGCCGCCAAACACAGCAATAGACGGATATTGAGTGAATAGCCTCGCGTGAACAGCCGTTTGATATCCCAATCCTCTTAAAACGACGCGAGCCGGCAGCCGGCCGACTTCATTCAAGTGAGAATGCTGCCGCGCCAATTTCGTCCAGCAGTTCCAGTACTCGCCCACCTCCGCGAGCAACGCAGGTCATCGGATCTTCCGCGATAAAAACGGGAAGTCCGGTTTCTTCGGCGATCAGGCGGTCCATGTCCTTAAGCAACGCGCCCCCGCCGGTCAAAACGATGCCCCGATCCGCGACATCAGCACCCAGTTCGGGCGGTGTCTGTTCCAGCGCCACTTTTACCGCTCCGATAATCCCCTGTAAAGGTTCCTGAAGCGCTTCGAGGATTTCGTTGCTGTTCAAGACAAAGCTGCGCGGGACGCCTTCCGCCAGGTTGCGTCCCTTGACTTCAATTTCCTTGATCTCGCTACCCGGATAGGCAGTACCGATTTCGTACTTGATCCGTTCGGCGGTGGACTCTCCGATCAGTGTCCCATAGTTCCGGCGTACGTAATTCATAATGGCTTCGTCCATGCGGTCGCCACCGATGCGCACCGAGGCGGAGTAGACGATACCGTTCAGCGAGATTACCGCTACTTCGGATGTTCCGCCGCCAATGTCCAGGACCATCGATCCGCGCGCTTCATGCACCGGCAGTCCGGCACCGATGGCTGCCGCCATGGGCTCTTCGATGAGATAGACCTCCCGGGCCCCAGCTCCGGCCGCCGATTCCTTGATCGCCCGTCGTTCTACTTGGGTAGAACCGCACGGTACGCAGATCAAAACCCTGGGGCTAGGCCGAAAAAGCTTGTTCCTGTGTACCTTGTGGATGAAGTACTGGAGCATCTTCTCCGTGACGGTGAAGTCGGCGATCACTCCGTCCTTGAGAGGCCGGATGGCAGTGATGTTGCCGGGGGTTCGCCCCAACATCGACTTTGCAGCCGAACCGACTGCCGCGATGGATTTCTGTCCGCGGGTGCGATCCTCGCGGATAGCCACCACTGACGGCTCGTTCACCACGATGCCTTGGCCACGGATGTAGATCAAGGTGTTTGCGGTGCCAAGGTCGATGGACAAGTCGTTCGAGAAAAATCCTCGGAGGTGTCTGAAGAACATAGGCATATAGTCCTTGTGAATGCCGTGATTTTACAACGGATAGCCCGGAGCGACAAAAGCCATATATCAGGTATTATATGACTGAACGAAACATCGGATGCAAATATGTCCTTAAATATTGACCAAGTTTACAAAATTGCTTGGCTTGCCCGGCTTGCCATTGATGCCGAAAAAGCGGCCGCTTATGCTCGAGATCTTACAGGCATATTGGATTTTGTCGAGGAAATGAGCACCGTGGATACCTCGGAGGTCACTCCGATGGCTCACCCTTTGGATCAGGCTCAGCGCTTGAGGCCGGATACGGTGAGCGAGACCGACCAGCGGGAGTTATTCCAGGCCCATGCACCCTTGGTGGAAGCGGGGCTTTATCTGGTGCCCAAGGTTATCGAGTGATCGATAGGAACGGCCGAAGCCGGAGGGCTACCGCCGCTTCGCGCGTATTCTGGATTTCGGAACTATCTCATGCACGACAAAACCATTGCCGAATTAGCTGACGGACTCAGAAAAAAAGAATTCAGCAGCATCGAATTGACACAGACTTTTCTGGCACGCATCCGGCTCTACGATCCGCAACTCAATTGCTTTGTGACCGTCACTGAAGAGCAGGCGCTAGCGCAGGCTGCAGCGGCGGATGCGGCGATATCACAGGGTTCTGCCGGTGTCTTGACCGGCGTCCCCATCGCTCAGAAAGATATTTTCTGCACCAAAGGCGTGAAGACGAGTTGCGGTTCGAAGATGCTCGATAATTTTATCGCCCCGTACGATGCCACGGTCGTTGAGCGATTCAAGCAGGCCGGAACGGTCATGCTGGGCAAACTCAACATGGATGAGTTTGCCATGGGGTCATCCAACGAAACGAGCTATTTCGGACCGGTAAAAAATCCGTGGGACACCGATGCGGTTCCGGGCGGTTCGTCCGGCGGCTCGGCGGCATCGGTGGCGGCCCGTCTGACTCCGGGGGCCACCGGAACCGATACTGGCGGATCGATTCGCCAGCCTGCGTCTTTTTGCGGCATCACCGGTTTGAAACCCACCTATGGTTTGGTTTCCCGCTGGGGAATGATCGCATTCGCGTCCAGCCTCGACCAAGGTGGTCCCATGGCCCGAACCGCGGAAGACTGCGCGCTCATGCTTCAAGTCATGGCCGGGTTCGACGAAAAGGACTCGACTAGCGTAGATAGGCCGGTGCCGAATTATTCCGCCTCTCTCAACAACAGCTTGGAAGGGCTCAGGATCGGCCTGCCCAAAGAGTTTTTCGATGAGGCCTTGGATTCGGACATCGCGCGCCTGATTGACGACGCTATTGACGAATATCGGAAGCTGGGCGCGACCGTGAAAGAGATTTCGTTGCCCAACATGAAGTTGTCGGTACCGGCTTATTACGTTGTGGCACCCGCCGAATGTTCGTCCAACCTGGCCCGCTATGACGGCGTCCGTTTCGGGTATCGCTGTAAGGATCCGAAAGACTTGCACGATCTGTACATGCGCTCTCGCGGTGAAGGTTTCGGTGCGGAAGTGAAGCGGCGCATTCTCATCGGCACTTATGCGCTGTCCGCGGGTTACTACGATGCCTATTACCTTAAAGCCCAAAAAGTCCGACGCTTGATCAGCGACGATTTCAAACGGGCCTTTGAGGATGTCGACGTGATCATGGGGCCTACCTCGCCGTCCGCTGCATTCCGCTTCGGCGAGAAGACCGCCGACCCTATCGCGATGTACCTGTCGGACATCTATACGATCGCCGTAAATTTGGCCGGTCTCCCCGGCATGTCGGTTCCGGTCGGATTTTCCAAGAATTTGCCGGTCGGCATGCAGATCATCGGCAATTACTTTTCCGAGGAGCGTTTGCTCAATGTCGCGCATCGGTATCAGCGAGCGACCGATTGGCACCGGCGGGCTCCGAAAGATTTCGTTTAAGAGGTTTGTATGGAATGGGAAACGGTCATCGGGTTGGAAATTCACGCCCAGCTCGCTACTAAATCCAAGGTTTTTTCGGGTGCGGCTACGGCCTATGGCGCCGAGCCCAACACCCAGGCCTGTGCGGTGGATTTGGGTTTGCCCGGCGTATTGCCCGTGTTGAATAGCGAGGCGGTGCGCATGGCGGTCAAATTCGGTCTTGCCATCGGCGCCCGCGTGGCTCCTTTTTCGGTATTCGCGCGCAAGAACTACTTCTATCCCGACTTGCCGAAGGGCTATCAAATCAGCCAATACGATCTTCCGGTCGTAAGCCAGGGGCATTTGAACATTTCCGTGGACGGCATCGAGAAAATCATTGGGATCACGCGCGCCCATTTGGAAGAAGACGCCGGCAAGTCCTTGCATGAAGATTTTCACGGCTTTACCGGAATCGACTTGAACCGGGCCGGCACGCCGCTGCTGGAGATCGTGTCCGAGCCGGATCTTCGCTCGGCGAAGGAGGCGGTGGCTTACATGAAAAAGCTGCATGCCCTGGTTCGATATTTGGAGATCTGCGACGGCAATATGCAGGAAGGATCGTTCCGCTGCGATGCGAACGTATCGGTGCGCCCTAAAGGTCAGGAGAAGTTCGGCACCCGTGCCGAAATCAAGAACCTGAACTCGTTCCGCTTCGTGGAGCGTGCCATCAACTACGAAATCGAGCGGCAGATCGAAATTCTCGAAAACGGCGGACAAGTCGTACAGGAAACCCGTTTGTACGATGCCAACAAGGACGAAACCCGCTCCATGCGCAGCAAGGAAGAAGCGAACGACTACCGCTATTTTCCCGATCCCGATCTGCTGCCTTTGGAAATATCGAGCGATTTCGTCGAGGATGTGCGTAAGGGGTTGCCCGAGTTGCCGGACGAAAAGCGCGACCGTTTCAAGTCCCAGTACGGTCTGAACGATTACGACGCGACCGTGCTGACGGCCACGCGGGAGCTTGCCGATTATTACGAAGCCGTGGTCAGGGGGTCGGCGGGCAGCGATCCCAAGTTATGTGCCAACTGGGTCATGGGCGACTTGTCCGGTGCACTCAACAAGGCCGGTCTAGAGATCGAGAAATGTCCGATCGAAGCGCCTCGCCTCGCGGGTCTCATCAGGCGCATCGCCGATAATACGATCTCAGGAAAACTGGCTAAGCAGGTCTTCGAAGCGCTTTGGGAATCCGGCGAGACCGCCGACGCCATTATCGAAAAACAGGGGCTGAAACAAATCACCGATACCGGAGCGATCGAGAAAATCATCGATGAAATCATCGCGGCGAATCCGGAGCAGTTGGCACAGTACAAGGCCGGTAAAGACAAGCTATTCGGATTTTTCGTCGGCCAGGCTATGAAGGCGACCCAAGGCAAGGCCAATCCGCAGCAGTTGAACGATTTGCTCAAGAAAAAATTGCAGTAGCCTTGCGTCATACCGCGGCGATCAGCAAGCCCTTAAGGTCCCATCGATCACTTCCCGAATCTAAGTGCCGCCCGAAGCGAGATGTTTCGGCGTGGTGGGACCGTTCGCGCGTTTGCCGGCCCAAGCCCCGTTTCTTGGCCGCACTCCATCGCCGGCGCAAGATCCCTGCCCCTTTCAATTGGCCGTTTTGACGCCCTATCCCGCTATGGAGACTTATTCGATTCCTGGTTTTGCCGATCCCGTAAGCTCTCTCATGCATTTGCTGGCCGCAGGCGTGTTTGCCGTTCTGGGGTTTTTCTTGATTCGCCGGGCCAGGGGCAACGTCGGCCACATAGTGGCTGTCGGGGTGTTTGTTTTTACCTGCATTTTTCTCCTCTCCATGAGCGGCGTGTTCCATCTGCTGTCCGTCGGCGGGGCAGGACGTGCGGTATTGCAGCGGCTGGATCATGCCGCGATCTTTTTGTTGATCGCCGGGAGTTTCACCCCTGTCCACTGCATTCTTTTCTCCGGTCTTTGGCGCTGGGGCTTTTTGCTTTTGATTTGGGGATTGGCGATTACGGGGTTGACCCTCAAGGTCATCTTTTTCCAGGACATCCCGGAAGCGCTCGGTTTGACGCTGTATTTAGGGTTAGGCTGGCTGGGGCTGGCGTCCGGGATAGCTGTTTGGCACCGTTACGGTTTTTCATTCGTCAAAACGCTGCTGTTCAGCGCATTGGCTTACACCTCGGGAGCGCTTCTCGACTTTTTGCGATGGCCGGTTATCGTCGGCGGGGTGTTAGGCCCCCACGAGTTGTTCCATATTGCTGTGTTGGCCGGCATCGGTTTCCATTGGCGGTTCGTGTGGAATAGTCTGAATCGGATCGAGCTGATAAAACCCGATCTGGCCGATGTAACGGAGCAGCAACCGTCCTGGCATGCCAGGACGGTTGAACAGATTTATGAGGCCGTTAGATCCGGTCCAAGCGGATTGACCGAAGAGGAAGCGGATCACCGTCTCGCCAAGCATGGATTCAATGAGATCGAGCAGGGCAGGGGAGCCTCGGCGTTCAGACTTTTTCTGTCGCAGTTCAAGAGCGTTCTGGTCATTATTCTGCTGGTTGCCATCGGCTTTTCGGCTTATTTGGGGCATACCGTCGAATCCATCGTCATCGTGGTGATCGTTTTATTCGCCGTATTGCTCGGATTTTTTCAGGAATACCGCGCCGAACGCGCGATGGAAGCCCTGCAGCAGATGGCGGCACCGATGGCTAGCGTGATGCGCGACGGCAAGTTCGTGGAGATGCCAGCACGTTATCTGGTTCCCGGTGACATCGTCCGTTTGCTGACCGGCAACCGCATTCCTGCCGATCTGCGTCTGATCGAAGCCGTAAACCTTCAAATCGATGAGGCGCCCCTGACAGGTGAATCGGCGCCGGTGGAAAAGCGTACCGCGCCGCTGAACGATCCTGGGCTAGCCATCGGTGATCGCCAAAATATGGGGTTTGCCGGCACTGCCGTGACCTATGGGCGGGGCCAGGGCATTGTCGTCGCGACCGGGATGGAAACCGAATTCGGGCGTATCGTGGGGCTCTTGCGCGGGGCTGAACAGCGCGAGACGCCGCTGCAGAAGAGCCTGGACAAAGTCGGGAACGTGCTCGCCGTCGCCGCCGTTTTCATCGTCGCTGTTATCGTTTCTCTCGGTATTTGGCGCGGCGAATCCTTCGAGCACATGCTGATCTTCGGCATTGCTCTGGCCGTTGCCGTGGTGCCCGAAGCCCTGCCTGCCGTGGTGACGATTTCTCTGGCCATCGGCGCTCGCCGGATGGTCCGGCGTCACGCGCTCATCCGGCGTTTGCCGGCCGTCGAGACCTTGGGCAGCACGTCAGTCATTTGTTCGGATAAGACCGGGACCTTGACCAAGGACGAAATGACCGTCCGCAAGATTTGGGTCTCCGGAAACCTGTTCAGCGTTACCGGTGCCGGTTACGAACCGGTGGGCCGGTTTCTCTATAAGGCTCGGGAAGTCGCTCCTACCCCTCCAGTGTTGAATCTGCTTCAAGCGGCGGCACTGGCGAGCGATGCGGGCGTGCATCGAACTGAAGAGGGCCGCTGGCAGGTTAAAGGCGATCCCACGGAAGGCGCGTTAGTGGTCGCTGCCGCCAAGGCCGGGTTAAAACCCTCCGAATTGGACCGCCGGTTTCCGCGCGTGGGCGAGATTCCCTTTACCTCGGAATCCAAGCGGATGACGACGCTCCATGAGAATGCCGAGGGCGGGCGGATAGCTTATTCCAAAGGTGCCTTGGAGGTCATTCTTAGCGCCAGCGATCGCTGGCTGAGCGCAGAGGGGGAGGCTCCTTTGGACGATGCGGCCCGCGGCGTGATACAGGCCGAAGCCGAGCGCTTGGCCGGCGAGGCGCTTCGTGTTCTGGCAGTGGCGCAAAAGGAAGACACGTCTCTGGAAACGGCTGAAAAAGACATGTGTTTCCTGGGGCTGGTCGGGATGATCGACCCGCCTCGCTCCGAGTCCAAGTCCGCCATCGCCACCTGCGAAAAGGCCGGCATTAAGGTCATCATGATTACGGGGGACCATCCTGCCACCGCCCGCGCGGTTGCCCGCGAGCTGGGCATTTTGAACCACGGACGAGTGATTACGGGCGTCGAACTGGACGCGATGAGCGATGAAGAATTCGCGCAGGCGGTCAGGCGAATCGAGGTCTTCGCCCGTGTCGCTCCCGAGCATAAGATTCGCATCGTCCGGACTCTGCAAGAACAAGGCCGCATCGTCGCCATGACCGGAGACGGCGTGAACGACGCTCCGGCTCTCAAACAGGCCGACATCGGAGTGGCTATGGGCATCACCGGCACCGATGTATCCAAGGAGGCCGCTGCAATGATGCTCACCGACGACAATTTCGCCTCCATCGTCGCCGCCGTAGAGGAAGGGCGGGGGATTTTCAGCAACATCAAGAAATACCTGATGTATCTGTTGTCTTCCAACATCGGTGAAATCGGCCTAATGGCGGGCGCTACGCTGGCAGGGTTGCCGCTGCCTTTAAGCGCGGTGCAAATTCTTTACGTGAATTTGGCTACCGATGGACTTCCCGCTCTGGCGTTGGCGGTCGATCCGATGGACAAAGCCTTGATGCAACAGAAGCCGCGCGACCCGAAGCAGGGGATTTTCAGTTTTCCCGTCGTTTCGCTGATGCTGGTCGGCGGTATTTGGTCGACTCTGGTCAATCTCAGTGTCTTTGTCTGGGCGTTACACAACGGCAACGAGCTTTCCAAGGCGATGACGGTGACTTTCGCGACGCTGGTCTCGATCGAGTTCTTCAAGGCCTACAATTTTCGATCCGACCGTTTTTCCGTGTTTCGTCGGCCGTTCGCGAACAAATGGCTGAATCTGGCGATCGCCTGGGAGGCGATGTTGCTCCTCGCTATCATCTATGTGCCGTTCTTTCAGGAGGCATTCGGCACTTTCGGCCTGTCGCGAATCGAGTGGGCGGTAGTGCTGGGCGCGTCGGCCACGATACTCCCGGTGTTGGAAGCAGCGAAGTGGATGATTCGGCGCGGGTGGTTCGACAGCCGGACCGAAGTCGGGCCGAGTCAGTGAAGGAGTCGCCGCTTCAGGCATGAGGAGGCCTGGTGATCATTGTTGCGCGGCGTATTGTCTAACAAGGCAAATTAGACATTCAGGGAGAAAACTCATGGCGCCGAGTAATTTCGCTGAGGCCAAGCACCTCGCCAAGATCGTCTTGAACAATTTCTTGATCGGTACTCTGGCGGTACTGCCAATCATCGTAGTGGCGCAGATCGTCATATTTCTCGCCCATTTGATTCTGAGTACGGTATTCGGCGTGCAAGAGGCGGTCGGCAATTACGGCATAACTTTTCTCGCGTTCGCCGGCGTTTTCGGCCTGCTGACTTACATCGGGCACACCGTCAACAAACGGCGCCATTCCCTGGTTCTTTCCCTAGTCGATCTCGCGATAGAGCGAGTTCCGTTCCTAAACACGGTTTACCGGGTGACCAAAAAGATTGTCGATATGTTTCGCAGCAGGCCCGATGAGCAAAAGCGGGAAATCGTTTATGTGGAATATCCTAGGGAAGGGATGTGGCTGCCGGCTTACGTCACGAACCGAGAGGGCGACAGATATGTTCTATACGTGCCCACTTCGCCGAATCCGACCAATGGGTTCACCGTCATCGTGCACGAGTCGAAGGTAGTCAAATCCGCACTCGATATCTCGGAGGTGACGAGTTTCGTCATGAGCGTGGGGTCTGATTTTCCGAAATCGCAAGAGGCTCTAGGCCTGCCCCGTTAGCCGACTTTGCGCCGTGAGCGTTACAGGAGCAACGCGATTTCTTCGATTTGGCGCGCTTGATTGATCCGGAAACCTCGCATTTCAAGAACTCCCTTTGTGTTCAGGGAGATAATGATATATACCGCATCGGGATAGGCCGCTTGTTCGAGATCGACGGCGGAAGGCTCGGCGGGGGCGGCCGGATGCGAATGAAAGATCGCGAACAGTTCCTCTCCTCGCTCCCGCATTTTACGCATGGCATCGATTTGGTCCTGAGGTTCCATCTGGAACCGGCAGTCGGGCGTAGTCGACGCATTCTTGACCGGATAACAGTGGCCTGGGGTGCCGTCTTTCGCTCCGATCAGACCGCAGACTTCAACTTCCGGCGATGTTTGGGCATAGTGCAACAGTTGGTTGACTAAGGGGCGGGGGATATGAATTTCTTTATCGTGCATGCTTTTATTCCGAAAAGGATCGGCTGCTCGGTTCCCACCGTGCGGTTGTGACGCGGAAGTGACCTTGAAGGTCGGAATGGCGGCTGATTTCGGCGTAACCGAATTCGTTCAGAAGGTCAGCCAGGGAATCCGCCTGATCGAAACCGTGTTCCAGTATGAGTTGTCCATGCGGTTTTAAGTAATCGCAGGCTTCCCGAGCAATGATCCGGAAAGCATCCAGTCCGTGTAGTCCGCCTGTTAGTGCCAAACTCGGTTCGAAGCGCACATCGCCTCGGTTTAAATGCGGATCGTCGTCTGCGACATAAGGCGGATTGCTGACAATCAAATCGAACTGCTCGTCGCTTGCTACCGCATCGAACCAATCGCCCAGTCGAAAGCGAACATTGCGGACGCCGTGCAGAACCGCATTTTCCTGCGCGAGGTTCAAAGCGCCGGGGCTAAGATCCGTTGCGGTGACGCGGGCTGCCGGGCGCTCTGCGGCGAGAGTCACGGCAATGGCACCGCTGCCGGTCCCCAGATCCAGAATATCGGCCGACTGGGATGCCGGAGCGGCCGCCAGCGCCAATTCGACCAGCAACTCGGTTTCGGGGCGTGGGATGAGCACGTCGGGGCTAACCCTAAACGTACGAGACCAGAACTCCTTTTCGCCGAATAGGTACGCGACTGGAGTTCCGGACTGTCGTCGCTCGATCAGGTGGTGAAAACGGTCTTCTACATCGGGCGAAAGCTTTCGCTCCGGCCATGCGCGAAGATACGATCGATCTCGGTTTAATGCGCGGGCTAACAAAATTTCCGCATCGAGCCGCGCCGTTTCGCTCAAACCTTCGAGGCGACTTCTGGCGGTCTGAAGCGCGGCCGCTATGGTGATGCCGCTGGATCTCGGTGAGGCAAGAGGAGTACTCATCGCATTAGTCCTGGGCCAGTTGCGCCAGCAATTCGGCTTGGTGCTCATTGATCAAGGGATCGATTACCGGGTCGAGATCGCCCTCCATGATGGCTTCGAGCCGATAAAGAGTCAGGTTGATGCGATGGTCGGTGAGTCGGCCCTGGGGAAAGTTGTACGTACGTATGCGTTCCGAACGGTCGCCGCTGCCGACTTGCAGTTTACGTGAGGCGGCGATTTCGGCGCTCTGTTTTTCCTGTTCGGCGGAGAGGATGCGCGATTTCAGCAAAGACATGGCGCGAGCGCGGTTCTTGTGTTGAGAGCGCTCGTCCTGGCATTCCACGACAATCCCGGTGGGTATATGGGTAATGCGCACCGCCGAATCGGTCCGGTTGACGTGCTGGCCGCCGGCGCCCGATGCGCGGTAGGTATCGACTCTAAGATCGGTCGGGCTGATGTCGACGTCGATTTCGTCGGCCTCGGCCAGTACCGCGACCGTGCAGGCCGAAGTGTGAATACGGCCCTGGGCCTCTGTTTCCGGCACGCGTTGTACACGATGGGTGCCGGCCTCGAATTTGAGGCGTGAATAAACGTCCTGACCGCTGATGCGGACGATGATTTCTTTGTAGCCGCCGTGTTCGCCCTCGCTTTCGCTGATCACCTCCGCCTTCCATCCCTTTTGCTCGGCATAGCGGCTGTACATGCGGTATAAATCGCCGGAGAACAGTGCGGCCTCGGCACCACCGGTGCCGGCCCGGATTTCCAGAAAGATATTGCGTTCGTCGTTTGGATCCTTAGGCAGCAAAAGGATTTGCAATTCCTTTTCCAAGGCTTCCTTTCTGTCCTCGGCATCGACCAGTTCTTCCTTGGCGAGGCTACGCACCTGCGGGTCTCTGTCGTCGAGCAGACTCTGCGCGTAGGAAAGATCTTCGATTGCACCGAGATACTTGTTGAAACAGCCGACCAACGGATTGAGTTGAGCGTACTCGCGGCTCAGGGCACGGAAGCGGTCTTGATCGTTCTGAATCGACGGTTCGGCAAGGAGGGCGGTAATTTCTTCGAATCGCTGGGCAAGATGATCGAGTTTTTGGCGAATGGATGGTTTCACGTATTAAGAAGAGCTGTTTTTGAGTTGAAAAAGTTCTCGGGCGGCGGCAATCAGATCGTGCCGTTCATGGATGCCCGCTTGCTTGATTTGGACGCTGGGTATGTGAATCAATTTATTGGTGAGCAGATTCGCCAAAAGATCCAGCGCCTCTTCGGGAGATTTACCGCATCGTAATGCCTGTTTTGCTCGATGTAAGGCTTCGGCTCGGATCGTTTCGGCGTGGCTGCGGAAGTCGCGGATGGTGGAGGTCGCACCCTGAGCGCGCAACCAGCCCAAAAAATGCTCCACTTCGGTGTCGATAATTTCTTCGGCCTTCTTGGCTGCTTCCTGGCGCGATTTCAGGTTTTCTTCGATGGTGTTCCGCAGGTCGTCGACGGTATAGAGATAAACGTCCCTCAGTTGGGCGACTTCCGGTTCGATGTCGCGTGGCACGGCCAAATCCACCATGAACATCGGCTTATGCTTGCGGGCTTTGAGGGCGCTCTCGACGCCGCCTTTACCCAAAATCGGCAATTGGCTGGCGGTGGATGAAACGACGATGTCGGCCTTGGCCAAATGCTTCGGCAATTCGGCCAATGAGATGGCAAACCCGTTGAACTGGGTGGCCAAAGTGTGTGCTTTGTCGTAGGTGCGGTTGGCGATTATCAGATGGCCGATTTTGCTTTCGGCCAGATGGCGGGCTGTCAGTTCGATCGTTTCTCCGGCGCCGATCAGTATGGCAGCCTGTTCGGAAAGATCGTCGAAAATTCGTTGTGCTAGGCGCACCGCGGCAAAGGCAACCGAAACCGGGCTGGAACCTATCGCGGTGTCGGTTCGTACCTTCTTGGCGGCGGTGAAGGTGTGCTGAAACAGTTTGCTCAAGGTTTTGCCGAGAGTTCCGGCTTCGGCTGCGGCTTGATAGGCCGATTTCATCTGTCCGAGAATCTGCGGCTCTCCCAGTATCATCGAATCTAACCCGCAGGCGACGCGAAACATGTGACGGATCGTCTCACCGTCGGTGTGGACATAGAGATACGGTTGAAAATCTTCCCGTTGAAGACTCTGCTCTTGAGCGATCCAGTCGATCAGAATGTTTTGATCATCGGTTTCGACGCCACAGTACAATTCCGTTCGGTTGCACGTGGATAGAATCGCGGCTTCGCCAATTTGGGGTAATTGAATCAGATCCTGCAAGGCACATTTGATTCGTTCGGCCGGAAAGACCAGGCGTTCTCTGATCAAAATCGGTGCTGTGTTGTGATTCAACCCTAAGGTTAAAATGCTCATGAGCTCAAATTTCTGAGACTTTCCAAATATAATTCTAAGAAAAACCTCAAATGCAGCCAAATACCGTTGGTTCGGGTCTATTGTTGCATGTTACGGACAGCGTACAATCTCGCCGGCTTATAAGTCAGTCTACCCCGCTTTAATCGAAAGCTCGGGACATTTTCGCGATGCTGCTTCGGATGAAGGGAGAAAAGCGTTGTCAATACTATCCAAGGTTCTTTTATTAACTTCGGCTTAGGAATTTCGTCAGTGTTGAAACGATTGGTCTGTTTGGCGTGTGTCGGTGCTATTGGGCTATCGGGATGCGCGGGTATTAATCCATCGCGGCCTCATACTGACGAGTCCTTGGAAGGGGTCCGTCAAGCAGATGTCCAAGAGCTTAATCAGCATTCGGAAGTCGTCTACTTGTTATTGTCGGCAGAATTGGCCGGCCAGCGCGGGCAGTACGAGATTGCTCTGAACAATTATTTGGAAGCCGCCAAGCTTACCCAAGATGCTCAGGTTGCAGAGCGAGCAACACAAATCGGGCTCTATCTTAAGAATACAGAAAAAGCTCTAACAGCGGCTACATTGTGGAGCGAACGAGATCCGGGAAATGCCTCGGCGCGTCGTGTTGCGGCTTTGTTGCTTCTGAAAGCCGGGCAAACTGATAAGGCTCTGGATCAATTGAGGGCGCTACTGACCCTGCCCGACGTAGACCTGGAAAATGCATTGATCGAATTGGTCAAGTGGCTGGATTCGGAGGTTCCGAAGGAAGATGGGGCGAAAGTAATGCAGCGCTTGGTCACAGAATTTCCGAGTATGGCCGAGATTCACTTCGCGTATGCGCTTTTGGCCAGCAGCCGGGGTGAGTATCAGTTAGCCCTGCAGGAAGCAGAAAAAGCGCTGGCTCTGCACCCTGATTGGAATAGGGCTCGCCTATTGCAGGCCCAAGTCATGTCTCAGATGGGTGACTCCGAGGCGGCGAGGGCTACGGTTCAGAAGGCGCTGAGGAGCGATCCCAATAATGTCCGTTTGCGCCTGATCTATTCCCAATTTTTGGCGAAAGCTGGAGATTTTCGAGGGGCGGAGAAAGAGCTGACTCGTATTTTGGAGAAGGATCCGGATAACCATGATGCGCGTTTCGGCCTTGCGACATTGTTGATGGAGGCGGGGCAAGACGAGAAGGCGAGGAAAGAGTTTTCCGATCTAACGACCGTACCCAAGTGGCGGGGACAGGCCTATTTCTATTTGGGGTTGATCGAAGCGCGCCAGAATCGCCTGCAAAATGCGCTGGAGCGGTTCGACAAAGTTGGGTCCGGGCCATTGGAATTCGACGCTAAGGTTAATTCAATTACCGCGTTGATTAATCTCGGCCGTATGGCCGACGCTCGGCAGCGTTTAGTTGACGTGCGCAAAGAATTTCCGAATGAGGCGTTGCGGCTCTACCTGCTGGAGGCAGAGCTCTTGTCCAAAACTAAGGACTATGAGGCAGCGTTTGATTTGCTGACGGAGGCGTTGGAAGAAATGCCGGGCCAGATGGAGTTGCTTTACTCCCGCGCTTTGGTTGCCGAACAGCTAGACCGTGTCGAGGTGTTAGAGGCGGACCTGCGTGCAGTATTGGAAAAGAATCCAGACGATGCCAACGCGCTTAATGCCTTGGGTTACACCCTGGCCGATCGCGGCGACCGATTGGATGAAGCCAGGCTGTATCTCGATCGGGCAATAGAGCTGAAGCCAGACGATCCGGCTATCCTGGATAGTTACGGTTGGCTGCAATACCGTTTGGGAAACTACGATTCGGCACTCGATTATCTGCGGCGCGCTTATGAGTCGGTCAGTGATCCTGAGATAGCGGCACATTTGGGGGAGGTGTTGTGGGAGTCCGGTCGACATCAAGAAGCCAAAAAGATATGGAAAGAGGCGCTCAAGAAGGATCCAGGCCATGAGGACATGAAAAAAATTAAGATCAAGTATCGGGAAGCCTTCAAATAGCGGGTGTTAGAAAGGCCTAATTTTGTTTAGATTCCTTGTTTTTGTGTTGGTCGCGTCGCTGACCGGTTGCGCTGTTTTCAAAAAGGAGCCGCCTCGTCCTGCTCTAGCCCCAAAGGCCGAAGAGAAAAATTATGACTTAAAAGTCTGGCAGCTGGAGGGGCGGATTGGCGTGCAAACCGCGAACGATGCCTGGCAGGCTAATCTGTTCTGGGAGCACGATGCGGAGCAGGATCGCTTGCGAGTGTCGGGGCCTTTTAGCCAGGGCATGGTTTCTATCATTCTGCAAAAAGACCTGATTTACGTTAATGAAGGCGATGGGGTTACGGAGTTGTCCCGCGATCCCGATGCCATGTTAAAGGACCGGCTGGGGTTTGCCGTGCCATTGTCGAGCTTGCGGTACTGGATTGTGGGGTTGCCCGATCCGAACGAAACGCATACCCCTGTTTATGGGGAGTCCGGTTCCTTGCTGGGGTTTAGGCAATCGGGTTGGACGCTCCAGTTCCAAAATTATATGAATGTGGGGGACCGGGTTATGCCGCAGAAGATCGCGATTCAAGGGCCAGATGTTAGGCTCAAACTAATAGCGGATAGCTGGCGTGTTAAGGGGTAGTGCATGATGGACGCGGAAGTGCTTCGTCTGCCAGCACCGGCCAAGCTTAATCTAATGCTGAGAATAGTGGGCCGGCGAGACGATGGTTACCACTTGCTCCAAACCGTATTTCAATTCATCGATCGTTGCGACTGGATTACGCTGCGCCGTCGCTCCGATGGCCGCATTCGGCTGTTGAGCCCGCTCCCCGGCGTGCCGGAAGAGCAGGATCTCACGGTAAGGGCTGCGCAACTCCTGCGTCGCGTAACCGATGTTGAATACGGAGTCGAGATTGAAATTGAGAAAAATCTGCCCATGGGAGGTGGGCTTGGGGGCGGAAGCTCGGATGCCGCAACAGCGCTGCTTGGGTTGAATGCCTTATGGCGGACAGGCTTGTCTTTGCAGGATCTGATGGTGTTGGGTCTGCAGTTGGGCGCTGACGTTCCGGTTTTTGTCAATGGTTGTTCGACCTGGGCCGAGGGGGTTGGGGAGGTGTTGACTCCATTGGAGCTGCCGGAGCCTTGGTATGTCGTCGTGGTGCCTAGCTGCCATGTGGCGACCGCGCAAATTTTTTCGGCGCCCGGTTTGACACGAAATAACAAACCGATCAAAATAGCGGACTTTCTTGCGGGGCAGCAGGAAAACCATTGTTTGCCTGTGGTTTCGGAATTATACCCGGAAGTTGGAGTTGCCTTGAGCAGTTTGGGGCGCTTTGCGCCCGCCAGACTTACCGGTACCGGGGCCTGCGTGTTTGCCGCATTTTCTGATGAAGCTGATGCGCGGGCGGCGGCCATGACATTAGAGAGCGAGTGGTCGGTGTTTGTCGCGCGAGGACGGAATCGGTCGGCTCTCCATCAGGCGCTGAAGCTGGTCTGAATAGGGCCGTCAACAACATTATTGGGGCGTAGCCAAGCGGTAAGGCACCGGGTTTTGATCCCGGCATTCCCAGGTTCGAATCCTGGCGCCCCAGCCATAGTAATTCCGACTCGACGTCTCGACTTTGGAGTGTCTTGAATGACAGACGCCTCGTTTATGGTGTTTTCCGGGAATGCCAATCCTGCCTTGGCCGAAGGCATTGTGCGCAAGCTGAACATGCGCTTGGGGATGGCAACCATTGGAAGATTCATTGACGGCGAAATAGCAGTCGAGATCGAGGAAAATGTCCGTGGGCGAGAGGTTTTTCTGATTCAGCCCACCTGCGCGCCAATCAATGAAAATATCATGGAATTGCTCGTCATGATCGACGCATTTCGTCGGTCGTCGGCGTCCGTGATTACGGCGGTGATTCCTTACTACGGCTATGCGCGCCAAGACCGACGGATCAGGTCGGCCCGCGTTCCTATCACGGCAAAGCTGGTTGCCAAGATGATTTGTGCGGCAGGGGCGGATCGAGTGTTGACCGTGGATCTCCATGCCGATCAGATTCAAGGTTTTTTTGATGTTCCTGTGGATAACGTCTACGCGTCGCCAATTTTATTGGGCGATGTTTGGCGGCAGAAATATCAGAATCTGATTGTTGTTTCCCCCGACGTGGGCGGGGTGGTAAGGGCGCGGGCATTGGCCAAACGTCTCGACGATGCCGATTTGGCGATCATCGACAAGCGTCGTCCGAGGCCGAATGAGGCTAAAGTGATGAATATCATCGGCGATGTCGAAGGGCGCACCTGTATCATGGTCGATGACCTGGTGGACACGGCCGGAACCTTGTGCCGGGCGGCCGGCGCATTAAAGGACCATGGTGCGCAGCGAGTAGTGGCGTATTGTACTCACCCTGTGTTGTCCGGGCGGGCGATAGAAAATATCGAAGATTCGGTGCTCGATGAGTTGGTTGTGACGGATACGATTCCGCTGCGTCGGGATGCTCAGCAATGTAAAAAGATCCGGCAGTTGAGCGTCGCTGAGATGTTGGCGGAGACGATACGCCGTATCGCGGTCGGCGAGTCGGTCAGTTCGCTTTATGTAGATTGATCCAATTTTTTAACTCACTGCTAAGAGTATTTTGGAGAGAAAGATGGTAGGCAGTTTTGTCTTTGATGCTGAATTGAGAACGAATACCGGTAAAGGTGATGCGCGGCGGCTGCGTCGGGCTGGCAAGGTTCCGGCTGTTTTGTACGGCGGTAACGCCGACCCGATTGGCTTGGTGCTGGAGCACAATAAGGTCGTGAAGAGTCTGGAGAGCGAGGCCGTTTATTCCCATGTTCTGACTGTTAAGGTCAGTGGCCGAGAGGAGCGGGCGATCCTGAAGGGTTTGCAGAGGCATCCGAGTAAGCCGATTATCATGCATATGGATTTTCAGCGTGTAAGCCGGGGAGAGAAGATTCGCGTTCATGTGCCTTTGCATTTCGTCAATCAGGATACCTCGGTTGGCGTGAAAAAAGGCGGGGTAGTAACCCACAACTTGGTCGACGTGGAGGTCGCTTGTACACCGGACCAGCTACCCGAATACATAGAGGTTGATCTGGCGCATGTTGATGTGGGGCAGTCGGTCCATCTCTCGGATTTGAAGGTGCCTGAAGGAGTTGAAATTCTCGCTCTCGCTCATGGACCGGAGCACGATTTGCCGGTCGCGGCGATTCAGTCCGGGAAGGTTGCTGAATCGTCGGAGAGTCCGGCTGAATAGGCTGGTTCATTGCTGACAAAATGGCCGGGAGGGGCTTTTGTCTATTCGATTCCGGCTGGTTGTCGGTTTAGGGAATCCGACGACCAAATATGAAAAAACCCGGCATAACGCCGGGTTTTGGTTTGTGGATGAGCTCGCATCTTCGTATGGCGTTCCGTTTAGGGAGGATCGGCGTTTCGAGGGATTGGTCGCGACGTCGGAACTCGAAAATGAAAGCGTTCTGCTCCTAAAGCCGATGACGTTCATGAACCGGAGTGGGCAATCGGTCGCGGCACTAGCTCGATATTATAAAATCGGTGTCGAGCAGATATTGGTGGCTCACGATGAGCTCGATTTTGCTCCCGGTGTCGCTCGACTGAAATGCGGCGGTGGGCACGGTGGGCATAACGGTTTGAGGGATCTAATCGACAAGTTGGGGGCGGCTGGGTTTTGTCGTATACGCATTGGCATCGGTCACCCCGGTAATCGCGACGATGTCGTACCTTATGTGCTCGGCAAGCCGGGTAGTGACGAGCGCGAATCAATAGATCGCGCAATTTTTCGAGTGATCGAGCTGTTTCCCGCGATCTTGCAGGGGGATCTCGGCGCTGTAACAAGCTGTCTGCATAACGATTCAAGAATTGGCGCGTCTTGAATATTGACACCGACAATCGAATGCCGAATAATTGACATCTTAACCCTTGGAGGGGTTCCCGAGCGGTCAAAGGGATCAGACTGTAAATCTGACGGCTCTGCCTTCGAAGGTTCGAATCCTTCCCCCTCCACCATTAGATTTAGGATTTTGTGTGCGGGTGTAGTTCAATGGTAGAACCTCAGCCTTCCAAGCTGATGGCGTGGGTTCGATTCCCATCACCCGCTCCAGCAAAAAAGGGCGCCAGGTTTCTTGCCCATATAGCTCAGTCGGTAGAGCACTTCCTTGGTAAGGAAGAGGTCACCGGTTCAAGTCCGGTTATGGGCTCCAGTTTGAGTGTATCGGTTATCAGATTAAGGGGTATTGGCGGATGTCCAAAGAAAAGTTTACGCGCACAAAGCCGCATGTGAACGTCGGGACGATTGGTCACGTTGACCATGGCAAGACGACCCTGACGGCGGCTCTGACCAAGGTGGGTGCGGAGCGCTTTGGTGGCGAATTCAAGGCATACG